>Ga0182030_10000015_pt1 | contig 208698 bp, 205 predicted proteins | sample 812S3MmetaG_FD_121299 | JGI IMG/M metagenome (GOLD analysis project Ga0182030, IMG submission 121299) | Permafrost microbial communities from Stordalen Mire, Sweden - 812S3M metaG (Illumina Assembly) | ecosystem: Environmental > Terrestrial > Soil > Wetlands > Permafrost | place: Sweden...
GAAGTACAGTGATCGGCGATAAATGAAATTGCTTCCGCAGGTGGAATATCATTATCTTGCAATAACTGTCTCCAATCATTTGAAATAAGTATCGTGAGACGTGAATGATAGAATCTAACCTCACTGCTTAATGAAGAATCCACATCTTCACTTGGATCGAATCTATGGTTAGCATGCCAGGTTCCTCTTTGGTAAATATGTTTCGGTTGTCGCCTATCTTGGAATAGGCTCAAAATTGGTTTAACAACTTCAGCCTCATATTTAATTGAACCTGGTAGTGGTTTATCTTGTTCTTGTGAAGGAAAACCTTCAGGTTGTTTTTCTATTGACATATTTTTTCTTGAACTTTCCAGCTTATTATCATACACCCTATAATCAAGAAATCAAGATTATTTTCATAAGCGATCTAATCTGTTGACATAAGATGGATGATGCACTATACTATTCCTTAAGTTAACCAAAGAAAGTAGCGGGGAAACCTTAAGAATGCTACCTAGGTTGTAAATAAATTATATTTATATCTATAGCTTTGGTTAAACCAAAGTTTTTTAATTTATAAGGGCAGTATGGCTTTAACAAAAGACAAGAAAAACCAAATTTACGAAGACGTTAGTAACATATTGGATAGCTCCAAACTAACGGTTGTTGCAAAGTATTCAGGTACTTCAGTTAAACAACTTCAAGAGTTGCGAAAAATTGCAAAAGAATCTGGAACTAGTGTGAAGGTCTTTAAAAACCGTATCGTATTAAAAGCTTTGGAATCAAATCCAAAATTTAAAGATGCTGATACGTCTTTATTTACTGGAATGCTTCTATACGCTTCTAACAGCCAAGATGAGATTGCTAGTGCGAAGGTAATTGCAGATTTTGCAAAAACTAATCCAACGCTTGAAATAGTTGGATCGCTTGGTTTAGATGGCAGCCTGATGTCTGCTAGTGATACTAAAGAGTTAGCATCAATTCCTGCAATGGAAGTATTACGTGGTCAGTTAGTAGGCACATTAGCCGCTCCACTATCAGGTTTTGTAGGTGTGTTAAGCGGTAATGTCCGAAGTATATTAAACGTGCTAAATGCACACATAGAACAAGTTAATTAAATTTAGATAATTATTTTAGTAAGAAGGAGAAATAATATGTCAGACACAGAAGTAACAGTACCAAAGGAGTTTAAAGCTCTAGTTGATCTTTTAGATAAGATGACTGCGTTAGAAATTAGTAAGTTCGTTAAGTTCTTAGAAGAGTACTGGAACGTTTCAGCTGCTGCTCCTGCTGCCGCTATGGCCGCTCCAGCTGCTGGCGATGCAGCACCTGCTGAAGAAGCTAAATCAGAATTTAACGTTATTCTAAATGATGCTGGTGCCCAAAAAGTCGCTATCATTAAGGCTGTAAAAGACATCACAGGGCTTGGTCTTGGTGAAGCTAAAGCCTTAGTTGATGGTGTTCCAAGCACAATCTTAGAAAAAGCTAAGACTGAAGACGCTAATAACGCCAAAAAAGTCTTAGAAGATGCTGGCGCTAAAGTCGAATTAGCTTAATAAACACTTCTAATACAGATTAAACTTTTACACAGACTTTGTTTTGACATTGTCTAGATTAAATGATAAGTTTTAATCAAAGGGTGTGGAAAAAAAACAACATTACCTTTAAATAAATAGAGACAAATATGGCAGAAATACCGGAGAAACAAATAAAAAGGCTCAAGGCGTTAATTACAGAAGCTGAGACAAGCTTGGCTGCTTGCAAAGAGCTTTTATTAAGCATTGTCGGAGACGAAATTAGCACTACTCAGGTTAGTAAAGACGAGACTTTAGGTAAGATCGTTGAGGGTGTTTTTGATGGTCAAAATATGCTTGGATCAGATGGTAAAAACTATCCAGTTCCAGCAAATTACGCATCTAAATCAAAACTTGTTCAAGGTGACATTTTAAAGCTTACTATTACTGATGATGGATCCTTTATGTATAAGCAGATCGGGCCTATCCCAAGACGCCAACTCATTGGAACTCTAAGGCTTGAAGGTGGACACTATTTTGTTGACACTCAGGAGAAATCTTACCGAATACTACTAGCTAGTGTGACCTATTTTAAAGCTAAGCCAGGTGATCAAGTCAGCGTTAATGTACCTGAAGATGAATCGACTATCGTAGAGTGGGCAGCGTTAGAAGCTGCACTTTAATTAATTAAATTTTTTAGGACTTATATTGTTATAATAGTCCTACTAACTATTGGGGTTTATTTATTTAAATGGCTGAAGCATTATATCGAAAATATCGGTCAAAATCGTTCGCAGACGTTGTTGGACAAGAGCATATTACTCAAACTCTAGAGCGATCAATTAAAAACGATAAAATCTCACACGCATACCTATTTAGTGGACCAAGAGGTGTAGGTAAAACTTCTGTTGCTAGAATTCTAGCTTATGCAGTTAATGATTTTAAGTACCTTGATGATGATACAAATTACCTAGATATTATTGAACTCGACGCAGCCAGTAATCGAAAAATTGAAGATATGAAGCAGCTAATCGATCGAGTTTGGCTAGCACCGACTGATGGCAAATATAAGGTTTTTATTATCGATGAAGTTCATATGTTAACTCGAGATGCTTTTAACGCACTCTTGAAAACACTAGAAGAACCACCAGAATATGTAATTTTCATCCTGGCTACAACTGAAGCCCATAAAGTACCCGAGACAATCTTGAGTCGTACTCAACAATTTACTTTTAGACCAATAACTAAAAAAAACGTAATTAAACAGCTGACATTAATTGCTAAAAAAGAAAAGATAAATGTTGATGATGAAGCACTCGATTTTATTGCAGGCTACGGAGATGGTAGTTTTAGGGATAGTATAGGGCTACTTGATCAAGCTAGTAATATAAACGATAAGATAACATTATCTGATCTTGAATTTATAGTAGGTGCTGCACCTAAAGAAGTCGTCGATTCAATTCTAGCCGCTCAAGACGAAGCGTCCCTGCAAAAAATGAGAAAAGTATTTGAAACAATTTCAACTAACGGCTATTCAGTTGATAGTATCGTGAAACAGTTAATTAATAGCCTAAAAAATAGACTCGTAGATAAGCAATCATCGTCTGAGAATAACCGTACTATTAAGGTAATAAATGATCTACTTGGAATTAGTAACTCAAGCGATCAACTAACAGCTCTAGAAATTGTTTTATATACGAGCATATTAAACAGCGATTTTACTACTAATGTTCAGTCAAAGTCCGCTGAGGTTGTTATATCTGAACCAGTAGCGACTAAAAGCTCTAAAGTCAGTGATTTGAAAAAGTCTGAAAAAGCTTCCAAACAAAAAACAAATCATGATTTTAATCAGACATGGGATAAGACTCTAGGTAATCTTAGAGTCCAACATTCAACACTATATTCAATCGTAAAACACTCTAACGTAGAGTTGATCAATGAAAAGATTATTCTAAAGACAGGATTCTTATTTCATCAAAAGGCTTTAAATCAGAAGAAAAACCGAGATCTACTAAATGAGCAAATATTTGAAATATGTGGTCAAGAATATGTAATAGAGGCAATCTTTGATGAAAGTCTGAAAAACAACCTAAAAAATCGTGAAGCTGAAGATGAAATTGATCTTGATATTACAAGCATTAGTAATATTTTTGGTGGCGGTGAAGTGGTAGAGTAATATCATGGCTTCAGATAGATCAATTCCACCACAAAGTTCTGATGCTGAAGCGTCTTTATTAGGCGCAATCTTAATTGACTCTGAAGCAATTGTTAAAGTTGCTGATAACGTTAAATATGACGATTTCTACGAAGAAAAACATCAACATATTTACCGAGCAATAATTAATCTCTACGACAATCACACACCGATTGATGTGCTGACTCTATCGAATAAACTTCAAGAAATGGGTTTTTTTGATGCAATTGGTGGAGCCTCATATTTAACTGAGTTGACCAATTACGTTCCAACCGCTTCAAACGTTCATGAATATGCAGATATTGTAGCTCAAAAAGCACTCAGAAGGCGTTTAATTAAAACTTCACAAGATATTGTAGGTCTAGGCTATGATGAGACTCTGGATATTCAAGACGTTGTCGAGAACGCTGAAATAAAATTATTTGAAGTCAGCCAAAGACATCTAAAACAAGATATAACAAGTTTGGAGAATATCCTTACTGAGAGTTTTGACCGACTAGATGAGTTGCACAAAGATAAAGGCAAACTTCGTGGCATACCTACAGGATATAAAGACTTGGATAATATAACCGCTGGATTTCAAAAGTCTGACTTATTCATTCTAGCTGCTCGACCTTCAATGGGGAAAACCGCACTGGCTCTTAATTTCGCACACAATGTTGGACTGGATACAGATACCTCTGTTCTATTTTTCTCTCTTGAGATGAGTAAAGAGCAGTTAGTAGATAGACTACTTGCTATGACATCTGGTGTAAACGCATGGGCTCTTAGGACTGGCGATCTAACTGATAAAGATTTTGAAAAAATTGGTCAAGCGATGGGTGTTTTGAGTGAGGCTAATATCTACATTGACGATACACCAGGAATTACTGTAAGCGAACTTCGAACCAAAGCAAGACGCCAGGACCACATTAAGAAAGTTGGCCTTATTGTAATCGATTATTTACAGCTTATGAGCGGTGGTTCTAAGTTTGGTGGTAGTGAAGGCAACAGAGTCCAGGAAATAAGTGAAATATCTCGTGGCCTAAAAGGTGTTGCAAGGGAATTAAATGTTCCCGTTTTAGCTCTGTCACAGCTAAGTCGTTCTGTAGAGAGCCGGAGCCCACAAGTACCACAGCTATCCGATCTTCGTGATTCAGGCTCAATTGAACAGGATGCTGACGTGGTAGCATTTATTTACCGTGAAGAGGTATATAACGCAGAAACTCAAAGAAAAAATATTGCAGATATCTTAATTAAGAAACATCGTAATGGACCATCCGGTAGCGTACAGTTATATTTTGACAGAGATAAGCAACTCTTTAGAAGTATTGATCAAAAACATAGCGATGTTCCTTTTGAGTAGTCTAAAACATATCTAGTGATAGAAAAATGATATAATTATTTTGATTATTCATGGAAAAACATCTAAAAAGAATTGGTGGGATAGATAAGTCTAAATGGTATTTACCGGCTATTGTCTTTGTTGCAGCTAGTTTTTTATTAACTTTTAAACTTAGTTCTATTCCTAAAAATTTATCATCTAGCGAAGTCGAAACTTATCATAATTTAACTACCAAGTTTTATAACTTTCATTATCTAATTCACCACCTCTCATCAGGTTTATTTTTAATCTATCCAGTCTTTTTAAATTATTGGAACCTTCATAGTATATTTTTAATTAGACTATCGGGTTTACTCTGTGGTTTTGCAGCAATATTTTTGTTCTATTACATAGCTAAAACTTTAACTGATCAATTTATTAGTCTAGTATCGACAGCTATATTTGCTACTAGCGTCTGGTTTATGCAGGTTGTTAGGAATAGCCTTAATTTAGAATTTTATAGTTTTGCAATATTAGTAGCCATATATTTATCAATTCTGTATTACCGAAAAAAGAATATGAGTTTACTTGCGATTTGTACATCAATTTTATTTGGTTTATCTCTGTATATACCTGGTATGATCTGGTTCTCGCTACTTTTTATTGCAATTAACTTTAAACTTTTAAAACTTGAAATTAAAATTTTGTCACTTAAGATAAAGGTCTGGTCTCTGGTTATAATTATCTTTCTTTTACTGCCGATTGGTTATGAAATATTCAAGAACCACAGTCTAACTTATACAATTCTTTTTCTACCACATGCCATTCACCCTCATCTTCTTTTAAAACAGTTTATTGATTATCCTAAGTATCTGTTTGTACAAAACAACTCGCATCTTACCTTTAGCATCGGCCGACTACCAATAATTCATTTTGCACAGCTTATTTTAGTAGCTTTTTCAGGTGTTTGGATGTATAGAAACTGGAAGAACCCACTAACACAATATATATATCTAGGGTTAGGCCTTGGTTGGATACTTGCAACTGTAAATTCGAATACATCAATATATATTGTTCTGCCCCTACTTAGCTTATTAGTTTCTATTGGATTGTCATATTTATATAGCGAATGGAAGAAAGTGTTTCCAAGAAACCCATATCCAGATTTTGCTGTAAAATTATTAATTGGTTTGCTCGCTGGTTGTATTGTTTTCTATCAAATTTTACTCTACTTTATAGTTTGGCCGCATACGACACAGGTTTTAGCTATATATTCTCATCATTTATAAAATAGTTTGGTAAAATAGATATACCAACCTAAATTATCTTAAAGGAGTAATTATGAGTCGAGTTGATCAAGCCAAAATGTTACTTAAAGCTAGGAAATTACAGAAAGAACTTAAAAATACCTTAATTGAAGTATCAAAGGGCGATGGCGCTGTAGTAATTGAAATTAATGGTGAACAAAAGATTAAAAAAGTTAAATTGAATAAAGATCTGATTGATCTAGATGATATCTCAGAATTAGAAAGAAATATCGAAGATGCAATTCGTGATGCGATTGCTGAGAGTCAAAAACTGGCACAAGAAAAGATGCAACCAATGATGGGGATGCTAGGTTCACTAGGACTTTAGATTAATTGTGCAGATACTTCCTCCAGCTCTACAAAAAGTTATCGATTCACTAGAATCTTTGCCCGGAGTTGGGCCAAGAACAGCTGAACGTTATGCCTATTATCTGTTTAAATCTGACGTTGCTAATAGTAAAAAAATAGCTGATTCACTTCAGAACCTTCATGAAAATATTACCTATTGTAAAATGACCTTTGCCCTAATCCCGGCTGGTCAAGAATATTCAGATCTTTATACCGATCCATCAAGGGACAAGAAGGTCGTTGCTGTTGTCGCAGAACCCTTTGATATAGTCGCTCTAGAGAAAACTAGACTCTATCACGGTACTTATCATGTACTGGGGGGTCTTATATCACCAATTGACGGTATCAGCCCTGAACAGCTTCATATTGAGGCATTAATTAATAGAATTGATAAGGATAAAGTTGAAGAACTGATTCTTGCTACTAATGCCAGTGTAGAAGGCGAGACTACGGCACTATACATTCAAAGTCAGATCAATGATAAGAATCTAAAAATTACGAGGTTAGCCCGTGGCCTGTCTGTTGGAGTTGATTTAGAGTACGCTGATCAAATAACATTAGGTAGAGCTTTAGAAGATAGAACTGTAGTATGAGTAAAACTGACGAATATCAACAATTCGATGATCTCATAAAAAAGTCTAACAAGATTGTCCTTATTCAGGCTGATAACCCTGATGGTGACAGCTTAGGGAGCGCCTTAGCACTTGAGCAAATTTTAGGTGACTTAGGTAAAGAAACATATTTATACTGTCGAATCGATATTCCAACCTACCTAAAATATTTAAACGGTTGGGATCGGGTCGAGAGAGACCTCCCTAAAAACTTTGATCTATCAATTCTAGTAGATAGTAGTTCTATTACACTTCTTGAAAATAGTGCAAAAAACGGCGATATCAACTTGCTTAGCAAAAAACCATTTATAGTCTTAGACCATCATATGACAGTCGATAGCAAAATTGATTTCGCTAGCATTCAAATAATAAAAGACGTTCCTGCAACTGGCCAGTTAATTTTTGAACTTGCAAAAAAACTTAAGTATAAAGTAAATATTGATGCAGCCAACGCTCTCACGGTAGCTATAATGTCTGACACCTTAGGACTAACAACACCGAATACTACTTCAGCCACAATTAGAGTTATTGCAGATTTAGTTGATCTTGGAGTTGATTTAAACTTTATGGACGAGGCTAGGCGAAACCTAAATAGAAAAAGCCCCGAATTAATTGCGTATAAAGGTCAATTATTGCAACGAATTGAGTTTTTTAGAGATAATTCAATTGCCATTATAACTATTCCTTGGGAAGAAATTGAGAAATATTCTCATGCCTATAACCCCCCAATGTTAGTTATGGATGATATGAGGCTAGGCGAGGGTACAAGAGTTGCCTTAGCATTCAAAAGCTATCCAGATGGACGTATTACGGGTAAACTGCGAACAAACTTAGATGCTCCTATAGCAAACAAATTGGCAGAACATTTCGGTGGAGGCGGACATGATCATTCTAGTGGTTTTAAGATAGATGGTGATAAAAATCAACAATTAAAACAAGTTAAAAATGATTTTATAAAGTATTGTTCTGAATTATTAGATAAACTGTAATTATGAAGATACAAAATAGCTTAACGGACAAAGTTGAGGAATTTGAACCTATAAATGGGGGATTAGTCTCAATTTATACTTGTGGACCAACAGTCTATGATGAAGTTCATATTGGAAATCTCAGCTCATTTATCTATGCTGACACACTAGCGAAAACGCTAAAACTAAAATCCCGAGTTAAACATGTCATGAATATAACTGACGTAGATGACAAAACTATAAAAAGAAGTCAAGAACTATATCCGCATGATGAACCTAAAGGAGCTCTAGCGAAACTCACTAAAGATTACGAAGCTAAGTTTAAGTCAGACATTTCAAAAATTAACATTGATCCAGATAATTACATTTTTATTAGAGCTACGGAATCGATCCAACTCATGCAAGATCTCATAAGCAAACTACTAAAAACTGATTTTGCATATCTTGCTGATGATGGAATTTATTTCTCAATTAATCAATATATTAATAGTGGAAAAAAATATGGGAAATTGGTTAAGCTGGATTTATCTAATGGTGATTCTTCAAAATCTAGAATTGATAATGATGAATACGATAAACAGACAATTCATGACTTCGCACTATGGAAGTTTAAAAAAGATGATGAACCTTCATGGAGTTATATAATCGACGGTAATGACTACGAAGGTCGACCTGGTTGGCATATTGAGTGTTCCGCAATGAGTGTTAGTGAATTAAACCAGCCATTCGATATACATACCGGTGGTATAGATCTTAAATTTCCTCATCATGAAAATGAGATAGCCCAAAGTACGACTGGTAATTTAGATTACTTAGCTAAAATTTTCTTTCATAGCGAACATCTATTTATTGATAGCCAAAAAATGAGCAAGTCTCTTAATAACTTCACGACTCTGAGTGATATAGCTAAGCATGTTAGTGATCCAGTTTCGTTTAGACTCTTAGTTTTACAAAGTAATTATAAAAATAGAGCAGACTTCAGCTTAGATAATCTAAAAGCTGCCTATTCAAGATTACTGTCATACAAGAATTTTAGCGCACTTAGATATCAACTAGATGACGAAAATAGTTTTGAAACATTTGATTTTAAGCATGTTAAATCAGAAATCACTAAAGCAATGGATGACGACTTAAATACACCGAAGGCATTAGCCGAATTAAGCGTATTCACTAATCTAGTTGAGAACAGCCAAATAAATACTGATCAGGCTGATGAATTTGAAGACTTTATCAATTTTTTAGATGATATATTTGGATTTGGGTTAATAGACGTCGATGATATAGACGATATACACAAAGGTCAACTAAAGATTAGACTAGAAAAAAGACTAAATAAGGATTGGTCAGATAGTGATGCGATCAGAGAAAAACTATTATCTGATAGCATAGGCATTATCGACACTGACAAACAACAAATTTGGTATCGTGTTTAGTTACTAGTAAGTATTTTTCGTTGGGTTAGATATTCTTCAACTGCAACTTTAATACAACCAGCTAGGGGGATAGCTATGAAGGCACCAAAGAGGCCTCCTGCTGCAATACCAATCAATGCTGATATAAATACTAGAAGCGGAGTAATCTCGTTGTATTTGGCCTGTATATATGGCTGAAACGTAATATTCTCTATTTGGAGATACACGACTAAGATAATAGCCATTATTAGGGCAAGTGGCCAAGAAACAAATAGACACGCCAAAACCACCGTTACACCACCTATAATATGTCCAAAAAGTGGGATTAGACCAGTAAAGAATATAATTACTGTTAGAGCTAAAGCATTTACTTCTACGTTTAAAATTGAGCTTACTATTGCAAGAGAAACGAAAGTAACTGTCGCACCAATTAGTGCAATCAGGATTTGACCATTAATGTAACCTGAAACAATTCTAGTCATTTTTTGAGCAAGAGTTATATGCCAATCACGTCTTTTAAAATTAAGTCTTAAATAACCGTTCATCCATCTAGGTCCTTCTGCGAGCATCATAAACGTTAAGACGAACACAATTAAGATTGATTCTAGAAAGTCACCAATTCTAGAGGCGGTTGATATAACAGGGATATGAAGATTGGTCGTATGATTTCTAGCGTACTGTTGGATATTAGCTACTTGCCCAGTTAAGTGATATTTTTTAATCAACTTTCCTGCTTCACTATGTGGATTTTGTAAACTTGAAATATTAGAGGGTAAGTTTTTGGCATAATCAATGGTTTGTTTAGCAAGAGACGGTGTTACTAGAATTAATATATAACCCAGTACTGCTATGACCACTACGTATGCAATTCCTGTTGCGATACCTCTACTTTTAATTCTTAACCATTTAGAGATTCTACTAACAGTTGGATTTAATGCTATGGCGAATATAAAAGATAAAAAGACGAGTTCAATTATATGATGTGCTTTTATAAAAAGCCTTAATAACAGAAAAGCTACAAGAAGAAGTACTAGGACTCTAACAATGGTTCGATTGGATATTGTTACCTCGTGGCCATTATCTTTCATAGACAATATTATGTAGTCAAATTACCAAAATTGCAAATACTAATGCTTATGCGATAGAATAATCTGTAGTGTGATTGGACTAATAGGGTAGGGATTCTGTATAATTGCCTAAGTTATTGGGGAGTCGTCTAGTGGTAGGACACCGGGTTTTGGTCCCGGCAGCAGGGGTTCGAGTCCCTTCTCCCCAGCCAAATTGTAATTCAACTAATCGTTCCAAACTTTTACACCTTGAGCTTAAGTGTAATATGTCCAAAAAAGTTCGAGTCCCTTCTCCCTTATATTGGCCGGCAATCTGTTATTAAAATGAATTCTATATAAGCACAATCATATTGTAACTTTATAGTGTTTGTGATATCATTATAAAGTTATGAACTATAAAAGGTATCTCAAAGAAATATTAAATGCTAGTGAATGGAGCCAGGAAAGATTAGCTCAGGAGCTAGGTGTCTCATTCGCTACACTCAATTCTTGGATTAGAGATAGGTCTGTTCCTAGAATAAAAGCTCAAAAGAGAATTGAGCTTTTATTCTTTAGCTTAGCTGGGAACATAGAAATCAGTAACGATGAGCTTGAGGCCGAGAAAATCAAAGCTAGTAATCTTCATATTACTGCTAATGAGATAGTCTCAAACAAAAAGCTTCTTGATACGTTGACACTTCAGCTTACATATCATACCAATACAATCGAGGGTAGTACTATGACTCTTTCTGATGTTGGAGAGGTATTATTTGATAATAAGATTCTATCTAACAGAACTGCCATTGAACAAACTGAAGCTAGGAACCACCAAGCAGTGCTTCATTGGTTACTTGATCAAATCAGTGCTAACAATAATTTAATTATTGATGAAGCATTTATTAAAAATATACACCTTAGATTAATGAACGGTATAGTGAGTGATGCTGGACAATTTAGAAATCATTCAGTTAGAATTCAAGGTTCAAGAACTACTGTCTCGAATTGGATGAAAATACCTGAGTTTATGAAGAATATTCATACTAATATTGATAAAAATTCTAATGATATTATTTCGATTCTAGCTAAGTTCCACGCTGATTTTGAAAAGATACATCCATTTAGTGACGGTAATGGCAGGACGGGAAGACTAATTCTGCTTGTCATGGCTTTGCAGGCTCACGTAGTTCCTCCAATTGTCCTAAAAGAGCGTAAGCATGCCTATTATAAATACCTTGAAGTTGCCCAAATGAATGGAAACTACAAGCCACTTGAATTATTCATTGCAAGTTCAATTATTAGTACTGATAAGTTATTGTATTAGAAAGATTAAGTTATTGACCTATTGTTGCCCGTCTTCGTATATCAGCTTCGTAATCTCATCGACATTACATTCTACTTCTTGATCAAAAGTTTGATTCCAGAACCATCTCCCCAGCCAAGCATTTTCGTATCTGTTAAAAAGTTTTGATCTACTATAGTTTATCAAACTACCTCTGTTAAATAAGTTCGAATCCCTAATGCCTATTTGTTTTTTGCTTTTATGCTTGTTTAATGGTATAGTCTTACTAATTATGGGAGAAGCTTCAGATAGATTAGCACGAGTTAACTCTGTTAAGAGTTGGATTAAACCAAAAATTGGACTAAAAGGAAAAGAGATGGTTGATAGGATGGGGTGGTCAGCGTTGGAAGAAGATTGGCCAAAACTCCAGCAAGAGATAAAGCGACTTATAGTTGACCCTGAGATATCGGATACAGTGACTACAACATATAAAGGCGACATAGACGAGGGAACGGTTGTTCTTAGGTTCGCAAATCTAGACGATTTAAACTCAAGCCTCCCATTATCTGAAGAGACCGTGATATTTACTAGAGGGAACGAACAGGCCTGGGCAATGGTTGGCGCGTGTAATCCTAACGTTGCTTTAGCGGTATTCGCACTGTCAAATACTATCGAGGGTATATTTGAAGCAAGAGTACAGGAAATACCGGAGGATGACATTGCTGAGTTGCAGTAGACGAAGCTATACAACATCTCTAGACTCCGATTCAGCATCTATTAATCTATATATCTCCGAAGGATCGCACTTTACTTCCTCATCAAAAGTTTGGAGATTGTACCAACTCCCCAGCCAGTCATTTTTGAGTGTTTTAACAGATGACTTATTTAATTACTAGTTCTTTTTTACTGTCTGCGAAATCATGTAACACAACACCTAGAAGTGTCTGATATGGAATATTATTTTTCTTAGCTTTAATCTTTATCTTAATCAAATCAGTCTGATTAACGCGCAAAGTTATAGGTTTAGCAGTATTCAGTTTTATATGCTTACTTACCGCTTCTTCAATGAGCTTCTTATTGGTTTCAAAATCTCCTACATCTTTATACTCACCACTTTCAATAGCGTTTTCTATAGCTTGCTCTTCTTCGTCCAGTATAAGATCTTTAAATGGATTTTTTAAATTGTTTGACATTTTAATCTCCCTTCTTTAAATATTGTTTTGTAAACTTTCTGCTAGGATAAATGGTTTTTAGGAATATTTCATTCTTTTTGATATTTAAGATATATGGCACCACATAAGCGTATTTACCTATCCTCACTACATAGATTCTCTGGTTAGGGTGATTCTTACTTATATGTTCTTTGTCTGCTAACAGCTCTCCATCCTTGATAAGCACTATAAGCTCATCAAAACCAATACCTCTTGTAGCCTTCAATAACTGATTCTTTTCTTCGCTAAATCTTATATCAAAAGCCATATATACATGATACGAGAGTGTACATTGATTGTCAATACGTTTTGTATCAATTAATAGACTATTAGGGCAAGTACATGATCAAATTGAGTTCGATGATTAAACTTTTTTAAGTTAAGGTTCTATCTTGGAACCATCTCCCCAGCCAAGCCATTATTAAAATATATTGCCAAATTTATCTTTTTCTATAAACGTCTCTACGATGTTCAATCATTAATATTATTAGATCAAGATCGTTAATATCAAAGACTATTCTATAATCACCGATCCTAAACCTATAATTTCCAATTCTGCCGTTTCCAATTAACGGAACAGCATAGTCTAGTGGTTCTTTTTGATTTAAGAAATAATCTAATTTCTTTGCAATTCTTTTTCGTATATTTATTGGTAGTTTATTTAAATCTTTACTCGCACTTGGTTTTAGACTTACCCTATATTTCATAGTAGATTGGAAAAAGCTTGATCGTATGGAATAGATCCAGTTTCTGAGCGTGCTGAATTAATCTTAGTTATTATTCTAGGATTAGTAGATGACAAAAAATCTTCTAATAGATCTGCATCTACAATAGCAGTATCTGGTTTGCCACGTCTTTGTATAACAATTACTTCTCCTTTAGATGCTGCATCTAAAGATTCAGCAAAATTTGCTCTTGCACTTGCCATTGATGTTGTTTGAATAATCATATATACCTTTATTTATGTACATATATATTGTACATATGATTTATTACATGTCAATTGGATTATGTTAGGCTCGAGTCTCTTCACCCTAGCCAATATTGACTATTATAATGATTATGGTATAATCTAAATATGAGTAGTGAATCTTATCCAGGATCGGATAACGAAAAATTGCAGCAAGCCTGGGCTACAATTGACAGTCTTCTACCTGAACAATACGAGGTAACAGGGAAAAAAGGCAGCATACGCGTAGACAATCAAAGCGGCAGCGTTCTCATAGATGAATACCAAAGATGGCGTGTCGGTAATGCCATAACTAGTCTTATCGCTAGGTCCTTACTCTCCCCTCTTGAGAACTACGAAGATGCTTATCGGAGCGTATCGATTGGTAAACTGCCAAATTCATTTACAAATAGACCGATGCCACCAAAATTAGGAATCTACGATCATCTTTATACACCCACTAATCCCGTTGAAGGCCTTACACGTCCCGTAAGGTCAACAGAAGTCGTATTTATATACTCTGCCGATGATGATGCTGAGGGTCGGAGACATGAAGATGGAATAACTTTCAAGTTCTTAGAGACAAATGAATTTAGAGAATTCCCGGTGCAAGTATTAAGGGCTGGATACTATAGTGACACTAGGCTAACAGTAATCCGAGAGTACTTGAGCCAGAACGATCTCCCAACGCCATACTCACATGAGGTTATTGGAAGAGAGACTGAATTATTGGATTTCTGTATTTCTGAAGCTCAAAAAAGCTAGAGATAAACTATATATCAAATATAGGTTCGTTATTAATTTATCTTGCTTTGTCTATTGACTATTTTATCTTCTCTACATCACATTCTACTTATTGATCAAAAGTTCAATTCCGGAACCATCTCCCCGGCCGAGCATAAGCATTTAGAACACGAAAGGGATTAGCATCTTTGTTTTTGCTTTGTACGATGGATATACTTTTGGAAACTGTTGCATCATCAATTTTTCTTCTGCAAAGGCACTATAGATAAAGTAAATACTGGCGACAATAAGAACTATCAACCAGTATATATTGATGGCTAGAAAAGACCCGAGCACCATGAGCAGCATACCAGTGTATATTGGATGTCGGATATACGAATACGGTCCTGACGTAACTAATTCTGGATTTTGCTTTTTAGTCATAGGCATACCCCAGTTTTTGCCTAAGTTTATGCGCGCCCAGACAGCAATAAACAGTCCTATCAAAAATATAATAAAGCTCCCAGCAAGCACCACGTGATTACTGGTTAAGGCTTCGTAGTGGCGCTTAAATGAACGCAAGTGATTAATCACGAGAACTAGTGCAATCGCCAAGGGCCAAATTACGATACGTATAGCGACAAACTGCCTTATATTAAAACGGGCTTCTTTTTTTGATCTAGTTGCAGAGATTATCCAGTAGAGCCAGAATATAATCCATCCAATGGCAATAATAACTCTCAGGCTATGCATATAGCTATTTTAGCAACAATGTTACAACAATGAATAGCCCAACAAGGTTCTAACTTCGTACGCAATGGTCAGCCAAATGTGATTTGATATAATTAGCCAATGATTACTGCGGAAGCACGAGTTACTGAGTTGTTGAAACAGGCAGGAATAAATATAGGGGGCTCTAGACCTCAGGATATTATTGTGCACGATAAGCGGTTTTTCAACAGAGTTATCCGCTACCGGGAATTAGGCTTAGGCGAGTCATATATGGATGGCTGGTGGGACTGTAAAAGCATCGATCAATTCGTAGAGAGGTTGCTAACTTTTAATATACCCGCTCATGTTAAAGTCAGCCCGGCACTATTGTTAGCTGCAGCGCCGTCTCTATTTAAAACTCAGAGTATTAAAGGTGCTCGAAAAAATGCTGAGCACCACTACAACATAGGCAACGATCTATATGAAAGAATGCTCGGAGAGAGGATGGTGTACAGTTGCGCTTATTGGAAAAACGCTAAAGATCTTGATGAAGCTCAAGAAAATAAATTAAATTTGATTTGCCAAAAACTCGAACTTAAAAAAGGCATGAAAGTCCTCGATATTGGTTGCGGATGGGGTGGTTTTGCTAAATTTGCTGCCACTAAGTACGGCGTTATCGTGACTGGAATAACTCCAGCCTCCGAGCAAGTCAAAATGGCTAAGGCTATAACTAAAGGTTTACCAGTAAATATCCTCCAGAAAGACTATCGAGAGATATCTGGTACTTTTGACAGGATAACATCCATCGGTATGCTAGAGCATGTAGGACCAAAAAATTATAAAAGTTTCTTTGAAATCTGTGAACGGATGCTGGCTAAGGATGGCATAATGCTTCACCACACTATTTCATTCAATAGCCCAAGTAAATATGTTGATCCCTTTATCAGTAAGTATATATTTCCTGGCGGGGTTTTGCCCACTTTGACGCAAATTAGTACTGCCGTACAGGATCGTTTAATTATTGAAGATGTCCAAAATATTGGCCCGGATTATGATAAAACTTTGATGGCTTGGTACAAAAATTTTACCGCTCATTATGACGAAATCCAAGAAAAATATGATAATCGTTTTTATAGAATGTGGGAATTTTATTTACTAATTTGCGCTGGGGCGTTCAGGGCAAGACAACTACAACTTTTGCAAGTTGTTATGCGCCATAAAAACCCAGCTGAGACTTACATAGCGGCTCGCTAACTAAACGGCGTAAAGTTTTAGACCTACACCTACGCCCAGAATGAGAATTGATTTTCAAATACTACCAACTAAAAATCTAACTCAAGCGTTTTCTAACAGGTTTCTAAAGAAGGCTACTCTCTGATAAAGAAAACTAGCCTATAAATATAATTTGACATAATATAAACAAAAGCCTATAACTTTGTTTAAGGTTAAGCGTTTTCAATGTCATTAACACAAACAGAATTTAGTCCTAACTCAAAAGCTCTAACTGAAGCTTTTACTATAGAAGCACTCATCGAAAGAAAAGTAGCGCCGACAGAGACTAGAATTCTCGAATTTGAAGTGCCATCAGGTTATATGGCTTTAAATCCATCTAAAGTCTTTTATGTGGATGGGCAAGCCTTAATAATGTCTCGAGTGGATAACTGTAATGACGAATTAGACTCTAGAAGCTGGATTTACAAGTATCATGAAGACAGTGATAGAAAATTAAGTCGTTTTAATGAGTTGTCATTCCCGTGGCAAGATCCGTTTGCGACTCATATTCAGGGTAAATTGATTGTAGGTGGCGTACGAGTCACTCGTAACCCAGATAACTCCTCTGAAGTCCTCTCAATAGCTACTGAGATGATGATCGGTAGCAACTTCGATGATCTTGAACCCTTGTGCACCATCTATGGTCAAAAAGATGTACGCCCAGTCGACATGAGTAATGCCTACCGAAAACTTGTCGGAGTTTATGGAAGAGTTCAAAACGGCCATGCAACTGGAGATATTAGCTACACTGAAGTCGAAACGCCGTATGATATTACATCAGAGATAGTCAAAAATGCACCGATTATTACTAAAGGTCTATTTAAAGAAGATATCTGGTGTGGATCTAATGATGCCATTCATCTCAGCAATGGTCACAATCTAGTACTTGGTCATGTCGCTCGCTATAAACCACTGCTTCCTGAGAAAAAAGAGTACCATGGTATGCATTTTATCCACGATCCTTTTACGAATAGGATTTATGATCTTACAATTAACAGCTCGGAAATTGATTATCGAGTCATAGATCCATCAGGTGAGAATATCTGTTTCTCTGGTGGTTTCGACGAAGAGCCAGAAATCTCTACACTCCCTCGAATACTCAAAGATATTGGTAATTTAGTACTCAAAGCTAGTTACGGACTTGGTGATTGTGCCGCTGGTCACGGTTTAATCAAATTACGTGCGGCTTAGTCGTAAGTTAATCGCGCCGCTGTAAAGTGTTAGCCAACTAATAATCAATTGATAAGTGATATGATAAGCCCATGAGAAATGGCTTATCGGTAGGTTGTATTAGTTCTTTCGTTCCCAAGAAATGTGGAATTGCTACTTTTAGTCGTGATTTAACTGAGGCTATTAAACATAATCACATTCGATCCAAGATCTTTATCGCTGCTGCTGAAAATCCAAGAGAATCATATACGTATTACAAATCTGTCGTGGCAGTCTTAAAATCTAACAGCCCCAAATCGTATCGTGATGCAGCAAATACCTTTAATAAACTTAAGCTTGACGTAATACTTCTTGAACACGAGTTTGGTCTATTTGGCGGCAAAACTACAACTCCCTTGTTAAAAAATCAAAAAATTGGTTTTCCACTTGGTGATAACATCTTTGAGTTAATTAATAATCTGGACTCTCCGATTATTACTACGCTACATACCGTCGTTGCTGAGCCTGATCGTCAACGAAAGCAGGTTATTCAAAAAATTGCCAAGTTATCATCATCAGTGATAACCATGACCCAAGACTCAAAATCGATTTTACACGAGCAGTACGGGGTGAATAATCAAAAAATTGTGGTGATTCCACATGGAGTACCAAGAGCAAAATTAACTAATCGACTATTGTCACTCAAAAAATTAGGATTAGATAAGCAAAATTACTATTTATTGATGTCTGGTTTACTTGGTGATAATAAAGGCGTGAGAGTTGCAATTAAGGCAATGCCCGATATTTTAAAGGAGCACCCTAACGTCAAATTATTGATCGTTGGTCAGGTCCATCCAGAAGTTTTAGCCCTTCGTGGTGAATACTACTTTAATAGCTTTGTTAATCTAGCTAAAAAACTAAAAATCGAATCATCAGTCATATTTATTAATAAGTATCTAAAGACTTCAGAACTAATGACTTATTTCTCAATTGCAGATATTTACCTAACACCATACAAAGACCCAGAGCAAGCAGCATCCGGGACTCTAGCTTATGCGATTGGCAGTGGGTTACTAACCATCTCGACTAGATACAGATATGCCAAAGAAATACTTGCTCACAAACGTGGATTTTTTGTTCCATTTAATAACTCTCGAAGTATCTCAGTTACGGTAAACCGATTAATGGATGATGCAGAATTGCGTAAAGCTACAAAAAAATTAGCAAAAAGTTACGGCAAGCAAATGTCTTGGCCTATTGTTGGACGAGATTACTTAAAATTAATTAAACAAACTGTTAGTAGCTAGGCATGGAGACTTCTTTTTTTGATAGCTTAATAGATAATTTTGGTATTTGGCAACATACTGACGGCGAGACCATCATTAAGGCCGAAGGGTATGCTCTAGATGATGCAGCAAGGGGATTGCTTGTTTGTCTAGCTTTAAATAAAACTGATCAAGCCGAGGTTTTATTTGATTATGTTCAAAAATCTCAGCATCAAAATCGATTTTATGGCTTTACCACCAAAAAACATCGATTTATTAAATTTCCTGCTTCAGATGATGCTACCGGACAAGTTATTTGGGCAATGGGTTATGCCTACTCCACTAATTTTCATAAGACTCAGGCCAAGAAATTACTTGAACAGTTAATCCCAACTGTCATGGACTTTAAATTCATGCGTGGCTATGCCTACGCATTACTCGGTACAATCTATATCGACCAAGTGGTTTCTAAGCAGATAGCCAATAAACTAATGGCCCATTTTAAAGATACTTCTAGTGAGTGGTTGTGGCCTGAACCTTCAATGACTTATGGCAATGGGATTATTCCTTATGCACTACTTCGCTACGCTAAAGTCACTGGTGATCAGAAGATCGGACAATTTGGTTTAGAAGTCCTCGAGTTTGTTGAGAAAAAATGTATATCAAATCGATTACTTGCACCTATAGGTAATGAAGGATGGCTACTAAAAGGGAGTGATCAAGTTCCAACTTTCTCACAGCAACCGATCGATGCTGCGTACATGCTCTGGGGTTGGATAGCTGCGTGGGAATACTTTCAAAAAGATCAATATTATCTTCAAGCTCAAAGATGGTTGACCTGGTTTGAGGGGAATAATGTCCTTGAGAAATCTATGTACGACAAAGAAACTCTCGAGTGCTATGATGGTATTGATGAAAAAGGCATAAATTATCATAGTGGTGCAGAATCAAATATTTGTTTATTGCTAAGCCTGTATATGATAAATAATAAAAAAATCGTATAAAGAAATTAACCTTACATATAAACTATACTTATGCTTGAACGATATCCCCATAATCCAATACTTTTGCCAAATCCTAGTAATAAGTTAATTTCAAAAAAAGTATACAACTGCGCCATAATTAAGCACCAAAAACTATACTATATGTTTTTTAGGGGAGTCGGTGATGATTGGATTTCACGAATTTTTCAAGCCACCAGTAACGATGGTTTTAATTTTGTGATTTCCGAAAATCCAGTCATATATCCAGAAAATAGTTGGGAGATCAAAGGCTGCGAAGATCCTAGAATAACGTTTGTAAATAATAGGTTCTGGATTAGTTATACGGCTTTTGACGGTATAACTGCTCGATCAGCTCTAGCTTCCAGTAGCAATCTTTCCGATTGGAAAAAACATAATTTGATATTTCCAGATTTAGTCCACCCAATACGTGAAGACTTATCAGCTAATTGGCATAAATCAGCCGCAATTTTTCCTGAAAAAATTAATGATAAATATTTATTATTTTTTGGAGATAATCACATCTGGTCAGCTTCTTCAGATGATTTAATTAATTGGAAATCTAATCCAGAACCAGTTATTAGCCCAAGAGATGGTTATTTCGATTCGGCCTATATTGAAATGGGACCACCACCGATAAAAACTGACAAAGGGTGGTTAATCCTATATCACGGTATTGATGAGTTTAAGAGAGACCGTACGTATAGACTAGGAGCAGCACTTATGAGTTTTGAAGACCCGCTAAAGATAATTTGGCGTTGTTCTAAACCGATTCTAGAACCTTACGTGGAATATGAGACTAGAGGCTTAATAGACATTTTACCAGGTGGTTTTGAGGCTATTAAAGACATTACAGATGCTGATATTATCAATCTTGAAAATGAACATTTGCTACCAAGAGCTATATTTTGCTGTGGCGCAATCAAAGAAAACGATAATATACGCATCTACTATGGTGCTAGTGATACTAGAATCTGTCTAGCAACAATCGATTTAGCCACAATTCTCGCGAGTTAACTATTCACGCTTGTGTTAGAATTTTCATCTCTTGAGCTAAATATATAAGATGGTGATAATTGGCTTATAGTGAATGCCATGATGTTGTTAGACTATCCTGATGACGACCCAAACTATTAAAATTACGCTTTAAACAGATCTAGAATTACTTAACATAAATCTGTAGTTTCATAAAAAGAAAGTATAATTATTTCAATGGAGGCAAAAGATAAAAAAGATACAAAAACACGATCGAAGTGGCTTAAGCATTCAAAATTAGTATATTCGGTTATTATTCTGATCTGCATTGGTGTAATTGTCACGGATTTAATCTATATAGGCAAGAATGATGTAGATGGGCATAGGCACCAAGTGTTTATCAGCAAAATAAAAGGTTTAGCCACAAATCCTAGCTATAAACCAACAGCCACTACAAAAAAACCAAACAATTATTTAACTGATTATCAAGTATCTGCTCGAGACCCAAAATTAATAATAATTCCCAAAATAAATGTTGACACAAGAGTTGTTAGCACTGGGCTTAATAATCAAAACCAGATAGGTACACCACCTAACAGTATTGAAACGGCTTGGTATCGGAATAGTAGTTTACCAGGTAATCCTGGGGTAACATTTATTGATGGCCATGTAGATGGTTTGTATGTACCGGGAGTTTTTTATAATCTAAAAGATCTAGTGTCTGGGGATAAAATTGAAATCGTAACAGGTGACAATACTACTTATACTTACATTGTCCAAAAAATACAAACATATAGCGCAACCTCAGTTAACATGGCTCAAGTTTTGTCTCCTATTAATCCAAACGTTCCAGGATTAAATTTAATGACCTGCACCGGAGGACTAATTGATAACGATACTAATTTCAACGAAAGGCTGGTTGTATTCAGCTCTCTTCAGGCTTAGAACTTATTTTTTCTTTTTAAGATAACGCTAGAAACTAGAATCAACACTGCGATTGGAAGGGTAACGTAAGCAGTTATGATATTGGAACTGTTAGATTTTGCAAAGCCAGTATCAGGCGACGAAACTACAGTAGATGCAATGCCTACTGGATCTACGATTACGCCATTTGATAAACCATCACTATCGAACGGGCCACCATCAGCAATACTATAGGTTACTGTAGTTTTTTGAATACCACCAATAGTAGTTGTTCCAAAAACTGCACCCGATACTGTTGAATAAGTGCTGGTCGTAGAGTCAAAGAATCTAAGAGCTGAGCTAGAAACGTTATATACCTTATCGTAAATTATAGTCACTGGGACTGTCGTACCTGGTGTTGGACAGTAAATGTCAAAATCTGCTAACGATACTTGCGCGCTGTAGCCTGGGTCTATGGCCACAGAACTTGGCAAAAATGATTGGGTGTTTCCAAAAGTACAAAGAGTATTACTCGGGATTACTACAGTTGTCCAGATTCCATTCGAATCCTCGATATCTGCAATGTTGCCCTGGTAAGAATCGAGTGTTCCATCCCCAGCAGCTTCACCGTTATTAGGCACCCCAATTAATCCATTAAAGCCAGTTAAATTCTTTAGTGTTGGGTAGCCAGAAGTCACTGACCAGATAGTATTAAAATCCCAAGTACTAAATGGACCGCTGTTGTTAGTGTCTTTGAAATAGGTTGGATCTGCATTAGATATGTTTTCTGCAGTACAGGTTGTGCTACCATTACCGCTACAGCTTGTTGTGCCGGCGATAAATGCATCAAAATAGTTATTAGTTGAGGGTGATGAGTTTCCATAGCCAAATGCACCACCAATATTAGTTCCACTACCTACAAAGGTTGATGCTGAGAACGAATCTAGTACTGATCCCAGCACAAAAGAACCTTCTAAGCCTCCAACATCAGTTTGACCAGTAGTCTGGATTGTCATGTTGCTGTAATCTCTTAAAAGTTCTCCATTACTACCAGCGCTACCACTTGAAGCACCAATAATTCCACCAATCTGAGAAGATGCCGCCGGAGGCGTAATTGTACCTGTCGAGAAGCTATCAGATATTATGTTCCCAGTATCCCACATGAACCCTACTAAACCCCCCATGTAACTATCGGTATTATTACCTGAAATTGAACCTGTAAATGAACTCTGAGATATAGTGGTCCCAATATCTAAAAATCCAACCAATCCGCCAACGTATCCAAAAGAGTCAAGTTGCAAGGTCATATTTGAATGTAGATTAGTTAGGGTTGAATTTGAACTCTCGGCAACAAAACTACCCAAATCTACAGTTGCTGATGCACCTGTAATCGATCCGCCTGAGATATTAATATTTTCAATAGTTGCGCTAATTGCAGAATCAAATAATCCATAACTATCAGTATTTAGATTTTTGATAGTATGGTCTTGTCCATTTAGGGTACCTGTAAAAGGACCATCCTCTCCGATCGATGTAAATGAATTGCCGGTACAATCAATATTTGAAACTAAGTCGTAGTAAGCGGACAAGTTGTTATTAATTTCTTGAAGTTGAGAACAAGTAGATATCCTGAAGGGGTTGACTTGAGTGCCAAGCCCATATCCCGAAAAGGCTGATGCCAAAGATGGAGCAAGCAGACTTACGGCAATCAAAGATGTTGATAAAAAAGTAGCAATAAATTTGATAGCTCGATTCACCTTAACCCCCTATTTATGCTTATGACTATATGTATAGTCAGGCACTAAGTCAATTAATAAATGCTTAAAATTAAAATTGCTTAATCAACAAACTAGACTACGAAGCCGAGTATTTTGTTATACTAATAGTAATGAGTCAGTTAGCGTTTGAAGCGAAGAATGTAGCTAAATACTTTGGGAAAGTTAAAGCTCTAGATAATGTCACCCTAAGTTCACAACAAGGGAAGATTTTTTGTCTACTCGGTCCTAATGGTGCTGGTAAAACAACACTAGTCAATATTCTGGCAACACTGTCTGAGCCGACCAAGGGGACGCTGAAGGTGTTAGGCGTTAATGTTGTCGAGAAGCCTGAGAGGGTTAGAGAATTAATCGGTTTGGCTGGTCAGTTTGCAGCAGTCGACGAATATCTAACTGGTGAGGAAAATCTGTTTATGATTGCCAAACTATATCACTTGAGTACAAAAGAAGCCAGATCAAGGACTAAACAGATACTGACTGAACTTAGGCTAGATGATGCAGCCAAAAGACAAGTTCGTACCTATTCTGGCGGAATGAGACGAAGATTGGACCTTGGTGCGAGTTTAGTCGGACGACCTAAGATTCTTTTTTTGGATGAGCCAACAACTGGCCTTGACCCACGTACTCGACTTGAATTGTGGGGAATTATTCGTGAGCTAGTCAAAGAAGGTACCAGTATTCTCTTGACTACCCAGTATCTTGATGAAGCCGATGAACTTGCTGATCATATAGCAGTCGTCGACAGGGGCAAATTAATTGCAGAGGGAACCAGTGCTCAGCTAAAGGCAAAACTTGGTGGTGATGTGATTAAATTTGAGTTGGATAAGCCGTCGGATAAGGACAGGGCAATAAAGATGGTAACTAGCATTGCTACTAAAGCAGTGACATATGATAGTCCAACCAATGAAGTCATAGTACCTGTTGGAGGACACGGATCAAGTAAATTAATTGACATTGTAAGAGCCCTAGATAAAGCAAATATTAAAGCCAATACCCTAGCTTTGCACCAACCAACACTTGATGATGTATTTTTAAGTCTAATTGGTACTAAAGCCTCAGATGTAGCTACAGATAAATCTTCTAAAAAGTCGAGGAGACACTCGTGAGCTTAACAACCAAGATTTATCATCAAACTTCCGACACTTGGGCGATTACTAAACGCAATTTACTCCGCTATATACGCTTGCCGCAACTTGTCTTTTTTTCATCAATTCAACCTATCATATTCCTGACCTTGTTTAATTTTGTTTTCGGTGGTGCTTTGGGAGCAAGCGGTGCTGCTTTACACGGCAAATATATAAACTATCTATTACCAGGCATAATGATTCAGGTAACCCTATTCGGTGGTTTACAGACTGGAATTGGACTAGCAACCGACATGAGTAGTGGAATAGTCAGTCGTTTTAGAAGTCTACCGATGAGCCGAGGAGCCGTATTATCTGGGCGGACTATTGCCGATACTCTACGAAACGTTATTGTAATTGGAATTATGTTAGGTTACGGCTATCTTCTTGGCTTTAGATTTTCCAGCGGTATCTTGGACGCACTGATAATGATTGGCGTTGTACTATTGTTCGGTTTTGCTTTTTGCTGGGTATCTGCATTTACTGGGATGAAAGCCAAAGACGCAGAGACAGCTCAACTGTCTTCTTTTGTTCTGGTTTTCCCTCTAATTTTTGCTAGTGCAGCCTTCGTACCGATCACGACTATGCCAAAATGGCTACAACATTTTGCCAACAACCAACCGATAACATTTGCGGTTGAAGCTGCTCGTCATTTTGCGGTAGGGACACCGATGGACGGTGCCATCTGGAAATTATTGTTGTGGATCGGCGGAATATTATTAGTATTCATACCACTATCGGTATATACGTATCGTAAACGAGCTTGAACAATTGTTGAAGCAGTTGAACCTTTAGTACATCATCTCTAGACCAATATCTATACGTCAAGCCAACAGGAGTCTAATCGTCGTCTTCTTGGTCTTCGTCGCTAAATTTTGAAAAAACTTTGTCGTAGAGTGGTCCACCTTGACCAAATTCTACAAAGTGAATATCTACAAATCTATGTACCGCCTGTTTACCCGCCAATATTCCCGCTTGTCTCATCCCTAATCGATCTTTGGTATATTGCCACCTTAGAGCGTTTTTTTCGTCCGCAAACTTTTGAGCTGCCAGAACACCTGGGTTTGTTGTCGGCTGATCCAAGACAATACTCACAGTTTTGTTGTCTTTGCCCCAAACTAGGCGTGCACCATATCTTTCCCCAATGTTATCCATCATTTCTGCGACCTTGGATACATCACGCTTGCGGATACCGTGACTGGCTCTAGAGGCGTAGCACAATACCTGGATTAACGGATGAAGAACCGGAATCCTTTCGTCGTTTTTTAGCACTAAGTAATGGGGCTCAAAATACTCGTCAGGCAGATTAACTATGACGTCGCTGATTGTGAAAATGTGCCGGCCATCCTCATACTCGAGGCGGTGGCTTGTCCAATCTTTCATAAAACCTTTAATGACTTTGGCTTTGGTGCCCTCTGGCGATTTATAATAATCTTCAGCTCTTACCATGCCAGTGATTCCTAGTTTTAATCTGGCCCCTGGCTTTGCTAATTCGACCTGTTTTTGTTCATAGGTACCTTCAGAAAGAATCTTTTTATTTGGTTTTAGAACACGCTTCATTCTCTTAACAACCAACGGGTCTCTTGTGTTGACTATAATGTCTACATCACACATTGCACCCGTATCTTCTCGAAATTGTGGTTTGAAAAGATCATCGGGAGGGATAATATCTAAACTTTCCTGGCGCGTACGGGGATTTTTAAGTGGTTCAGCTGCACCGCCACCTATCATGAAATAATCAATATCTTCGCCGAACTCCTGCCTTATCAAAGTAGGTAGATTAGCGATACAATCATAAAAATTATCACCTCTGTCATGTTTCTTTTCTGGCTGAAGGCGCCTATACAAAGCTCGTCCGCTAACTGCTAGGGCTCCGACAACTACAACCACAAATAAGGGGTTAACTCTAGTACGTCCTGGATCTACCTCATTTTCATGCATAAAGCCATATTCTACAACTTTGTGGCTAATCTTGCAATTATTATAAGCGTTACTATTGGATTGTCTGTACTCTAACCATTTCCCGATGTATTGATCTAGACCGGTAGGCTCAAGACAAACAAAAGTGGTGAAATATTGTTATATACTTAGCTTAACTTGGGGGGATTAATTGGGAGTAAAAGCAAAAATCATTGGTGCAACATTGAGTATGTCGACTCTTGCTGGTGGGGTGGCTCTTATGGTACATGAGTACAAAGGTTATGAGCCAAATGACGTTATCCATGTTTCGGAGACTTGCTCAATCAATCAATACGTTAGAAGCTTAGCTTGTTACGGTGTAATAACGCCTAGTCTAAACGAAATTTCTGAAAGCTTGGACAAAAGAGCGTTGCTAATCGGAACTCCAATAATTATGAGTTGCTCTGCTATTGGTGGGGCATTGGCTATATGGGGAATAGCCAAGAGTAGACGTTAAGGGGTTCCAACTCTTCAACTGCAATAATTCCAAATGAATAAAAAAATAATTATTTGATATTAAAAAGCCCCCTGATATGGGAGCTTTCCATGATTATCTAGAAAATCTACCTAAGTTTTTTAGCAAGTCGTCTAAATTTGTTTCTCTCGAAGAAACTATCTCTTATTAGACCAATATTAGATTCTGATTCATCACTATCGTCGTCATCGTACTGATCAGAGTCATTAACACTTCTGAGATACTCTGTAAAATCAACTTTTGGAATTCGATCCGGAGCGTATTCAAATTCTATGTATGTATGTGACATAATAAAAACCTTAACCCTTTCATTTAAAATATATAAATGTTTAACATAAGAACACTCTCCCCCAAGTAGTGCACCTAATCCCCTCGAACTAGATAAACACAAGTATATTAGCTAAAATTTCTAGTGTCTGTGCTATTTATCACACGCTATATATTGTGTGATTAGTATCACGTTATATTTGACACTAGGTTGTATAATAAACTACATGGATATTAGAACCCAGGCTAGTATGCCCACCTCAAAACCAGATGACGAGAGTATTGTCGCCCATTTCAGTGATGGTCTATTAATGCACTTTAAGAAAGATGCCATTATTATTCAAGGAGATGAAGAGCCTGAAGGCGTGTATCTTATTAAATCTGGTTTCGTTAAAGCCTACTCGCTATCCCGTGAAGGCCATCATAACCTATTATTAATTCATAAAAATGGTGAGTTTATGCCATTACCTTGGGCTTTAGATGGGGGACACACTACTGGTATGTTTTACTGTGCGATGACAGATGTCACTATTTTGAGGGCTAACAAAAACAAATTACGTTCTGCTATGGGCAATAACGCTTGGCTGTCTAGTGAAATCCTTACCCAAACTGTGAATATAATCAGTATCTATACTCAGAGAATTCAAACTCTGGAATATCGCACAGCTCGTGAGAGGATTATCTCGGAATTAATCTATTTATCAGCCAGATTTGGCGAGAGGCATGGCAAAGAGATGATCATTCGTGCGCCGATAACTCATCAAGATATAGCCGATTCGATCAATATGTCACGAGAGACAGCTAGCCGTGCTCTAGAAACATTATCTGAGGCTGGATTAGTTGGCCAGAAAAACCATCTTTTTATTGTTAAAGACATAGACCAGCTACAGTCTTCTCTTGGATGATAGTTCAAAAGAATATCTAGAGCTTTCGCCATTCACTACAATTTAACTGAATATGTAGCTATATTATAGAGGTTAAGCTATTGACAATAAGTAACGTTTAATGTTATAATGCATTTTATTATGAGTACACTGCAAAATACTTTTGAACAAACTCTTCCTCTTCCAAATTATGATGATATTGATAACTTAATGCCGTATATCGATGTTGTTCCAGTTGTTGAGAGATTAATGTGTATCCCTCCTATCGAACTTGAGCTTGTACATGAAGATGGGCCAATATATTATCAACCAGGACTTTACTGGACTGAGGGTACAAATTTTATAGATTCAAAGGGCAAACCTGTTATTTACACAAAGTTACTTCCAAAAACTGAGGTAGAAAGAATAGAGAAATTGATAGAAGAACACAAATAGGATCTTCTACATCTATTGTTGTCCGATATATTTATAGTAATTAATCGAGTTAATCTGCATTGAGTCTGGTAATTGAGAATTATCTATTCCGTCTGGTGGATACTGAGATGAATCTATCCCACCATAAGTACCACCAAGAGCAACGTTAATAATTAGATAATACTGTTGATCATACGGCCAAGCTAGATAAGTATCTCCTGATTCTCGATCTACAGTATGATATGCGACACCATCAATAGTAAAAATAAGTTGATTTGGAGTCCATTCTAAGCCGTAATCGTGGAATGTAGTACTGTCACTAGAAACCGTATCAGTTCCAATTCGTTCATCATTTAACATTGGGTTATAGCTCCTTGATTGTGCAGATGAGGTGATAATACCGGGCTGGGCACCAATTGATTCCATAATGTCGATTTCGCCATCATTTAAGTACTGTAAAGGGTCAGAGTCAGGTGAATTGTAATAATAGATGTTATTTTCAGGCAGTAGCCAGATTGCTGGCCATGTACCAATTCCTGAGGGTAGTTTAGCTACTACGTCTAGCTTCCCGTATTCAAAGTCGATTAAACCTTCAGTTTTTATACGGGCTGATGTGTATCCTAGGCCACCTTCATCTTGTTGGCGAGCAGTAATAGTCAGTACTCCACCACTGATATCTACATTATCTGGTTCATTAGTATAATATTCAGCTTCATTATTACCCCAATTAGGGTTAGTTGAACCGCCAGTTCCTAAATCATATGTCCAATATGCCGAATTGAGACTACCATTCATGCTGGAGAAATTCTGCGTCCAAGAAGCTTCAGTTGAGAATTGACTGGTATTAATTGTCTTAACTAGGGTAGGTTTTACTGAAACCTTAGGCGGAGACCAAACGTTATCGATGTTTAATTTCTTGCTAAGTCCTACATTTATAGCAACAATTAGTATCAATCCACCTACAAAAAGTGAAAGTTTTTTTCGGAATTTCATTAATCTAAAGGTAATCCCATCTTGAGGTCATTGCAACTATAAGCGTTAATTATTTGCCACAAGTTGTCGTGTTTATAATCACAAAATATTTGTATAATATAAGCCTATAGAGGGAAATGTGAGCAATAGTTTTGAAACGCACAGGCAAGATTTAAGAGAAATTGCTTATCGAGCTAAGAAAGTCGGAGGAATTTGTTTACTTCCATCAGCCAGCTTCGATGACTATGTGCTTGCAGGAATACGGGTCTTAAATGAGCATTTGAACGGTCCAGCACACCGACTCATTGCTGAAAAAACATTCCTTGATGTAGTTCATTATAAATATTGGAGCACTACTGACTCAAATGGTAAAAAGATACCGATCATTCCACAAAACATTGGAATACAAGATTTCCATCAAATATTTGAAAATACTATCGTTTCTCTTGACAGTTTTGATCTTATCGAAATTTCTCCCAAGGGATATAGTATCTCATACCTCGGAAAAACAGCTTTAGAATCTTTTAAAATTGAAGAAAGTACAAGTTGTTTAGCTAAGCCCATAATCCGTTAGTTAAACTAAACCTTAAGTAGTATACTTTTATCTATAAGGACTAGGGGAAATTTAGGTTTTTAATTAAGTCATTTTAGATGAGATGAGTCAAAATAAGAACAGTCTTAGAGGAATTTTAGGGCGTCTGCATAAGTCAGTTACCTTATTAAAATTGTTCTATAAATTTATGTCTAGTAAGACTAGAAAGCTTATTCAAATTGTTCATGAGGCTAGTTTGAGAAGAATCCATAGGTATCTAAACGACAAGCTCATATGGTATCGACATTGGTTTGAATGGAAACACCACAAACTAATAAATGGTTGTTTTGGTGGGATAACTCTGGTCGGTGCTTCAGTTCTAATTGCTCTAAGTAGTCAATTTGCACATGCTAGTGGCAGTAGCTGGGTCCAATCTGATTGGAGTGGAGGAGTTGGAAGTAGTACAACTAATCAATACGTATCAGAAACAAATTCTACAACTTCTACTGCTAATCAAGTTACATTAGCGCTTGGTGCTAACGAATTTACAAATCCTAGTTTAAGTTCAACTGCGTCACTAGATAGTTTCTTAGGAGTTTCGCCGACGAGCATAGGTGGTTTAGTCCAGTGGGTTGACGGTAGTAATGGAGTTTATACAGACCTAGGTACTACTCAAGCAACCAATGGTCAAACAGTTGAAGAATGGACTGATATGTCTGGCCAAGGTAACACTTATAGCCAATTAACTGGCTCGAAAAGACCAACTCTTGAAACTAATACCTTAAACGGTTGGCCAGTTTTACATCATACTGCAGCCAATAGTGACTTTCTCGTCTCACCCCTAGATTTAGTTGGTGATAACTTTACGGTTATGTATGTTGCTAGTCAAACAGGTCCAACCAGAGGAAGAGTCCTATCAGCAAATATTAATAACTGGTTACTTGGCTGGTGGTCTGGAGCTTATAACCAGGCATACTTCAATGGTTGGGTGACGACTTCAGGTAGCCCAGCCGCATCTACGACTAACGCATACGAGTTTACGGGTACGTTTGATGGATCAATAGCTGATATATATGATGATGGATCACAATTTGCAACTTCTACTAATAGTGGGTTTACAGGTCCCAACGATCTCGAAACTGATGGGTACAATGGTAGTGGTGAATTTTCAGACGCTAATGTCGCAGAAATTATTGCCTACAACAACGTTATATCGTCTACTAATAGACAAGCCCTTGACAACTATCTGGATAACAAATATGCATTAGCCGGACGAACAGTTGCTACTAGTAGTTCAGTCCAATATAACGGTAATAACACGACCCAAGTGATAGCAGGGACTAATAGCGCACAAATAACTCAAGCAGTTACTACGGGGAATACAAATCCTAATATCCTAACAGTCGACGCATACACTGGGCCGACAACTCCAATTACCTCATCATACGCTCAACTCTATGCCAATGGTTCAGTACTTAGCACTACCTATACTGCCCTTAGTGGGGGCTGGTATCAACTTCAAGCCACAGTAAATGGTTCTAATTCAAGTGCCAACTACGGCGTTGAAGTTATGAGCGGACAAACAGTTTATTTAAGTAGCATATCCCTGGCAACCTATCCGACCTCGGGCACTGTTATTTCAAACATCTATAATACTGGGGTAGAAGAGAACTGGGGTAACTTAACCTATTCAGCTACAGTTCCTTCGAACACTACCGTCTCGGTACTAGTTAGATCTGGTAATCAAGCTAATCTTTCTGATGCGCCAGCTTTCACAAGTTGTAGCGCAATAAGCTCAGGTAATTCAATTGTGAGCTCTTGCGCGCCAACTAGGACTCAATATGTCCAATATGAGCTACAATTTACATCTAATGGAAGTGCGACTCCAACTTTTAGCTCTGTTACAATACCGTATACTGCCTCTGACACTACACCGCCACAAACCAATGCTTCTGTTATCACTGCAGAAAATGGCAATGGTGGAGCGACGGTAGCCAGTGATGGCTGGGCTAATACAGATCCATATTTTAGCTGGACTGCTGCAACTGATCATGCTGGCGGATCTGGTATTGGGGGTTACTGCATATACTTAGGCCAAAGCTCTTCCGGAAATCCAATAACTAGTTCCGGTGACTTAAGTACAAGTAGCCCTCTAAATACTGGTGGTGCTTGTCCGTTTGCTATTAGTAGCACTAGTCTCGACACCTCATTAGCTGGTTATTTAACTACGGCCTTGACCTCATCAACCTCTCCTTATTATTTAAATATTGCAGCTATAACAAATGCCGACGTAGTTTGGACTGGTTCAGTTGCTCAGTTTGAGTTTCTATTTGATAACACTCCACCTACTAACCCGAGCTTTATAACTGCACCGTCAGAGTTTGTTTCAAGTGATACTGTGACTCTAACCTGGTCAACAACTGGTGCAACTGCTGCAGCTGATGCTATATCTGGTGTGGCTGGGCTACAATATAGAATTGGTTCTAGTGGTACTTGGTACGGGGTTGATCACTCTGGTGCTCAAAACTGTACCGATCTACTAGAAAATAATGGTAGCTATACTATGGATCCAACTTACGATTTTCCAAACTTAAATCAGGGAGATAATATAATTTATTTCAGAACTTGGAATAATGCCTGCGTGGTATCGGCAGCATATGTAACAACCGTAATTAAGATTAATTCAACTTCGCCAAGCGCACCACAAAATCTAACAGCTACTCCATCGACCAATACTACCAATTCTTTTGCGTTTTCGTGGCTAGCTCCAGCAACTTACGTCGGTTCAGCCAGTAACCTAACTTATTGCTATACGATTAATGTTTTACCTACTGTTAACAACTGCTCATTCACAGCAACTGGTGTAACTTCAATTCCATCAGGATCTTACGCAACAGAGCCCGGATCCAACACAATATATGTGGTCGCTAAAGATGAAGCAGGTAATATTAACTATGCAACTGCCTCTAATGTGACCTTTACAGCCAATACTCCAGCTCCTGGGATACCACTAAACCTTGATATTGCTGACGTTAGTATTAAATCTAGTAGCAGCTGGAAGTTAGCACTTTCATGGAATACACCATCAACAATAGGTGCTGGAATATCTAGTTACAAGATAATGCGATCAACTGATAGATCTAGCTACACTAATATTGCCTCAACTGCTGGAACAAGCTATGTTGATTCTGATTTAAGCCAACAAACTTATTACTATCAGGTTGAAGCCTGCGATTCAGCTAATAATTGTGGGGCATTAACAACTGCTGTTAGTGATTTCCCGACTGGTAAATTTACTTCGCCTGCTAATCTAATTAGCGGACCTGATGTAACTGAAACCACTCGAACTGCAACTATTAATTGGACAACTGACCGAACTAGCGATAGTAGTGTTGAATATGGTTTAACCTCTGGTGTCTATTATCCAACTCTGGCTGCAAATACTGGTCAGGTTACCTCGCATAGCCTAACTATAGATAACCTTCAGGCTGGCACCACTTACTATTACCGCTCACTATGGACTGATTTAGATGGCAATACCGGCACATCAGCTGAGTACATCTTTACTACTCTGCCAGCTCCAACTGTTAGTAATGTTAGTGTCTCAAATATTAATCTATATAACGCAACTATTACCTTTACCTCTAACTATGCGACCGCAATCCAGCTCCAATATGGTGGCGGAGTTCTTGGTAGTACCCAAAATCTAAATACATCAACTAGTAGTTCAAGTTATTCAATTCCACTGAGTGGGCTTACCCCAGGTACAACATACAGCTTTAAATTAAATCCCTACGATACCAGTAACAATATCTACGACAGCCCGGCTAGTTACTCATTCACGACGCCACCTCAACCAGTAATCTCTAATGTTGAATTCTCCCCGATCCCAGGAGCTCTGACGGGAACTGAGCAAATCAGCTGGACAACGAATGTACCTTCGTCCTCGCAAATTAGCTACGGCCTACTCGGAGGCAGTACTCAGGAACAACTTGATTCTACTCTAACAACTGATCACACAATGACAATGAGTGATCTAAATTATAATACTCAGTATTCTGTAACCGCGACTTCTGTTGACTCACTGGGAAATGTCGCAAATTCAGATCTCCAGGTGTTTAAGTCAGGAATCGATACACGGCCACCAATTGTAAGCGAAGTCACAATTCAGCCAAGTATTGTTGGCAATGGTGCCAGTGCAAAAGGGCAGTTAATAGTTTCTTGGAAGACTGACAAGGCAGGTACATCACAGGTAGCCTATGGCAACGGTACAGCTGGAGACTATACGACAACCACCGCCCAAAACGCACAACTAGTTAATAATCACGTAGTAGTAATTTCAGGTCTAGCGACATCTGAGGTTTACCATGTTGAGGTCATCTCAAATGATGCAGATGGGATAAAAGGTACATCGACCGATCAAACTACTATTATTGGCCAATCTTCAGATAACGCTTTAAGCATTGTATTTAATTCTCTCCAGAACATTTTTGGCCTCTAAGACGCCGTTAATGTTTATTGTTTAGATAGGCCTTTAAGAGTATACTTTTAACCATAAGAGCTAGGAGACTAACACTTATAAAAGTATGTTGATCTAAAAAACCGATGGCTTTTATTAAAAGAGGGATTTATAAAATCAGAACTTGTCTACATCTGTGTGTAGATTTTTTAAGATCGTCCTATAAATTATTGTCTTCTAGTTTGTTCGGCAGAGTTTTAAAATTAATCTACAAACATAGCCTTGGGCTGATTCACAAACGTCTAAATAGTCACATCAGTCTATATAGACGTTGGTTCGAATGGAAACATCACAAGCTTGTAAACATCTGTTTTAGTGGCCTAATCTTAGTTAGTGTGACAGTCATAATTGCCCTTAATACCCAATTTGCCCGGGCTAGTGGGAACTCATGGACACAAACCGATTGGAGTGGAGGAGTTGGCAGTAGTAGTGTCAACCAATATAGCAGTCAATCTAATTTAGTAACTACTACCGCCAATCAGGTAACTCAAACAATACCTCCAAACTTACTTCAAAATCCCAACTTTTCGACTAACTTGAGCGACTGGCAAGGGGGGATACTACCTAGTAGTATTACAGGTCTGGAATCATGGTATCAAGCTACTTCGATAACTGGAATCAGTAATGGTGGCAATGTTGCTGCTTGGGCTGATAGCAGTAGTGGTGGGCATAATTTATCCCAAGGCACCACTGGGGATCAACCTATATATGAAAGTTCAGATATAGGCGGACAGCCAGCAGTCAGGTTTAATGGTAGTACCGACTATTTAAGCGGTACTGCCTCCGGTTTTACCAATGCTTCTACGGTTTTAAGCGTTGAAACAGTTAGAGCCTCACAGACTGGTGGAACTTATGAATATGGCATCAATAGCGGTGTAAATACTGGAATTTCGCTATTGCCGTGGGGTGGCACTATGTATGCACGTTCAAGTGGAATTGGTGCTGGGGACATTACTTGGGCATATTCTTCTCCAGCAACTAATCTAATCACCCAAGAATACAATGGCGGGTCTAACACTGGCCAAGCTTGGCAGGATAGTGTCTCAAAAGGTACAGTCTCAACTAGTAGTACATATAACAATAGTATTAATACCGTTACAGTAGGTGAACTATCACCAGGCTCGTATCCTGAACCGACTGATCTTGGAGAGTTAATTGCCTACAATGTTGCACTTACGACTTCACAACGACAAGGTGTCGAAGGTTATCTGGCTAATAAATACGGTCTAACTGCTGATAACTATATAACTTCGACTCGAAGTACATCTATCGAATACAACAGTACCCCGTCAGATAGTTTAGTGAGTGGTTCAAATGGTGGCGACTATGTGCAATATGTAAATGTTGGAAATACTTCAAGCTATAGTCTATCAGCTTACGCATATAACGGTGGTTCAGCTGTAACCTCATCGATCGCTCAGTTATATTACAATGGCAGTGCAATCAGCACTACCTACACAAGTGTTGGTAGTGGTTGGTATCAACTCACGGCAACAGTAACTGGCATTAACTCTTCAACATCTTACGGAATTTATATAGATCCAAGTCATACAGTCAATGTTACCGATTTTAACCTACAGCTTCCTCCGTCTAATGGAGCCTTAGTCTCAAATATTTATAACACTGGAGTCGATGAAAATTGGGGAAATTTAACTTATTCTGACACTACACCGACCGGAACCACGGTTTCAGTCTTAGTACGAGCTGGTAATCAGTCAAATTTATCTGATGCACCAGCATTTACTAGCTGTAACCCAATCAGTTCAGGTAGTGCTATAACTAGCACTTGTGCTCCAATTAAAAGTCAGTATGTTCAGTACGAACTAGAATTTACAGCTGTTAGTGGTAGCAGTTCGGCTACATTTGACAGCATTTCCATCTCATATACTCCATCAGATACAACACCTCCTGCCACGAACGCGACTAATATTCTAACCTACAATGGTGATGGTGGAGCTAGCGTAGCAAGTGCAGGCTGGGCTAATACAGATCCATATTTTACTTGGACGGCGGCTACTGATCATTCTGGAGGATCAGGTATAGCTGGCTACTGCGTGTACTTAGGCCAAAGCTCAAGCGGAAACCCTGCTACGAGTTCAGGGGACTTAAGTACCTCTAGCCCACTAAATACTGGTGGCGCTTGTCCATTTGCAGTAAGCTCAACCTCACTTGATACTTCCTTGAGCGGGTATCTGTCGACAGCGCTAACCTCGTCAACGCAACTATATTATCTTAATATTGATGCAATTACTGGTGCTGGTGTTATCTGGAATAGCTCTCCAGTTCAATTTGAGTTTTTATATGATAATACTCCGCCGACTAACCCGACTTTTATAACCGCACCATCTGAATTTGTCTCAACTGATGCAGTAACTCTAACTTGGCCAACCACTGGATCAGACGCACCAAGTGATGCAATCTCTGGAGTTGCAGGTCTACAGTATAGAATAGGGGCTAGTGGCACCTGGTACGGAGTTTTGCATAATGGGCACCAGGACGCGACTGACTTACTGACTAATAATGGGTCCTACACCACAGTTAGCAGTCCAGACTTTTCCAATCTTGTAGAGGGTAATAATATAATCTATTTCAGAACCTGGAATAATGCTGGTGTAGTTTCACCAGCTTATGTCACTACAGTAATTAAAATTAATACCGTAGCACCGAGCTCTCCTCAAAATCTAACAGCTACACCAACCACAAATACTACTAACTCATTTGCTTTCTCATGGTTAGCCCCAGCCAGTTTTATTGGTTCAGCTAACAATCTAATATACTGTTACACGATTAACGTGCTGCCTAACTCTAGTAACTGTACTTTTACTTCAACAGGCCAGACTAGTTTAGCGGCCGGAGCCTACGCTACTGAGCCCGGAGATAATACTTTTTATCTGGTAGCCGAGGATGAGGCCGCAAATATTAATTATGCAACTTATGCGTCAACAACCTTTACGGCTAACACTCCAGCTCCCGGGATACCACTAAACTTAGATATTGCTGATATCAGTGTTAAAGCCACCAGCTCTTGGAAACTAGCCATATCTTGGAGCCCACCGAGTAGTGTTGGTGCAGGAATTGCAACTTATAAGGTTTTGCGCTCAACCGATGGAACTTATTATACCGATGTAGCGAGTACTGCAGGGACTAGTTATGTAGATTCTAACCTTAGTCAACAGACCTACTATTACAAGGTCGAAGCCTGCGATTCAGCTAATAATTGTGGGGGTCAGACTGCGCCCGTCAGTGATTACCCCACCGGCAAATATACCAGCCCTGCTAACTTAATAAGTGGACCGACTGTAACTGTTAATACCCGCTCAGCTAGCATCACTTGGACGACAGATCGGACTAGTGATAGCAGTGTTGAATATGGTCTAAGCCCAGGTGTTTACTTTGGAACTGATGCTGCAAATAGTGATCAAGTAACTAGCCACAGCATAGAACTAAATAGCTTATCCGCAGGCACAACTTATTACTACAGTTCTCAATGGACAGATGAGGATGGAAATATTGGTACCTCAGCTGAAAACTCCTTTACTACGCTTCCAGCTCCAACTGTTAGTAATGTTACAACTTCAAACATAAACCTAGATAATGCGACTATTAACTTTACAACTAATTATGCGACTGCAGTCCAGCTTCAATACGGTGGTGGAGTCCTCGCAAATACTCAAAACCTAAATACATCAACAAGTAGCTCAAGCTATTCGATACCATTAAGTGGACTCAGCCCTGGCACGACTTATAGCTTTAAACTAAACCCTTATGACACCAGCGGTAACATTTACGATAACCCAACTACTTTTACTTTTGATACTCCGCCTCAGCCAGTCATCTCTAATGTACAGTTCTCACCAGTCCCTGGAGCTCTAACCGGAACTGAAAATATATTTTGGACCACTAATGTAGCAACTAGTTCACAAATTAGTTACGGACTTCTTGGTGATGCTAGAACTAACGAGCTTGATACGACGCTAACTACTAATCACGAAATGACCATGACAGATCTTAGCTATAATACACAATATTCCGTAACAGCTACCTCTGTTGATTCACTGGGGAATGTTGCTAATTCAGATCTCCAGGTATTTAAATCGGGAATCGATACCAGGCCACCCATTACTAGTGACGTAACCATACAGCCAAGTATTGTTGGCAATGGTGCCAGCGCTAAAGGACAGTTAATAGTGTCGTGGAAAACTGACAAGGAAGGAACTTCGCAGGTAGCTTATGGTAACGGTGCAGCTGGTGATTACACAACTACAACAGCTGAGAGCCCACAACTAGTTAATAATCACGTAGTAGTTATATCAGGTTTGGCGACTTCAGAGGTTTATCATGTCGAAGTCGTTTCTAACGACGCTGATGGCATAAAGGGAGTATCAACTGATCAAACCACAATTATTGGTCAGTCTTCTGATAATGCTCTATCGATTGTGTTTAATTCATTACAAAATATATTTGGGTTGTAGTATCGATGATGAAATTTAGATTAAAGATTAAACGATTGCAGTTGTCAGAACAATACGATCAACGGCTGCCATTAAAATCTTTAATAATAGGTTATACTAAGCGTTCTTTCGGTCATACAAGAAATTATATTAAACATCACCGAGTCTTGGTTAATGGAGTAGCAGTGGCTGCAATTATTGTAGTGTTTGTAATAGCTAATTCAAATGTCTCGAATGCAACTTTTTCTTATTGGACACAATCGGATTGGAGCGGTGGAGTTGGTTCCTCAACTACTAATCAATATAGCAGTGAATCAAATTTAACAGCGTCAAGCGGAAATGTGACCTTAGTCCAGGGTAGTAACCTTGTCACTAATGGTAATTTTTCAACTGATTTAAGTGGATGGAACGGCGGCACAATACCTAGCCAAATTTCTGGCATGGATCTATGGTTAAATGCCAGTTCAATTACTGGCGTATCAAGTGGAAATCCGGTTTCTTCATGGACCGATTCATCTGGAAACTCTAATAATTTCTCACAGGCTAATGCTTCGTTGAAGCCACTTTACGAAACAAACGTTTTAAATGGCCAGCCAGCAGTCCAGTTTGCACCTAATCAGGAGCTAACTCAAAGTGGATCACTTACTCACGGATCGGTATTTATTGTAGGCTCGAGGTCTTCTACCAGTGAACCATTCGCTGAAGTCGGGGGAGGCACAATCAGTAACAATCGAGGTTTAATTGGCCTTTACTACCCAACTTATGCAACTTATGCCAATTATTGGGTTAATGGAGTTACTCAAGGTGGGAACGGCGGCGGTGGCTCGGTAAATACCCAATCTATTTTTTCAGGGACCGCAACTGGTACTCCGCTTTATTCAACTACTTTTGCTCTGGGACAGGGAACACCTTCATATGCCTATCTACAAGGTGACATAGAAGAAATGATTATCTATAGTACGGCTCTGTCGACTGCCAATCGTGAAGCAGTAGAGTCTTATTTACAGGCCAAATACAATGTTGGCTCAGCATATGTAAATGCAACTCGAAACACTAGTATCACCTATAACGGTAATACAGCATCGGCTCAACTTGTTAGTGGATCAATTGGAGGTCAATACGTACAGTCAATAAATGTTGGAAATACTAGTACTTATGGAATATCCGCCTATGCATACACCAACGGCAGTGCTGTATCATCATCCAATGTTCAATTAACATATAACGGTTCACCAGTTACTACAACCTATACTAGTGTAGGCAGCGGTTGGAGTTTATTGAGTGGTACGGTCGCAGGTATAGCCTCAAATGCAACTTATGGAGTAACTGAACAACCAAACCAAACAGTCTATATCGATGGAGTTAGTGTACGAAACATTACTTCCTCAGGAAACTTAGTTTCCAATATTTTTAATACTAACGTTGAAGAAAACTGGGGAAACGCAACCTACACTGATTCAGTACCTACAGGTACGACTCTCACCGTTTTAGTTCGTTCTGGCAACCAACCTAATTTATCTGATGCTCCAGCCTTTACTAGCTGTAGCAATATCGCCTCAGGAGGTGCGATTACCAGTTCCTGTGCTCCGATTAAAACTCAGTATGTACAATATGAGATTGAACTAAGTTCAACTATTTCAGCTTATACACCAGATCTGGAGTCAATATCTCTTGGTTTTACTCCCTCTGACACTACTCCTCCAGCGACTAATGCCACTAACATATATGCTTATAATGGCAACGGAGGCGCTAGTGTCGCCAGTCAAGCTTGGGCTAACACTGAGCCGTATTTTAGCTGGACTGCTGCAACAGATCATGTAGGTGGATCAGGAATAGCTGGCTATTGTCTCTATTTAGGACAAAGCTCATCCGGTAATCCTGTAACTAGCTCAGGTGATTTAAGCACCAGTAGCCCACTAAGTACCGGTGGTGCTTGTCCATTTGCTGTTAGCTCAACTGATTTAGACACATCCATAAATGGCTACCTAACTTCAGTTCTTGCAGCCTCAACTCAGCCTTATTATTTAAATATTGATGCGATTACTGGTGCTGGAGTAGTTTGGAATAATTCACCTACTCAATTCGAGTTTTACTACGATAATACAACCCCAACCAACCCAGCTTTTGTTACAGCTCCATCAGAGTTTGTATCAAGTGATGAGGTAACTCTAACTTGGCCGACTACTGGAGCAGATGCTGCTAGCGACTCAATATCTGGTGTAGCAGGATTGCAGTATAGAATCGGAGCAAGCGGAACTTGGTACGGAGTTTTACATAATAGTAATCAGAATATGACTGATTTATTGGCTAATAATGGTTCTTATACGACTATTAGTAATCCTGACTTTGGTAATTTAGTTGAAGGCAATAATATAGTATATTTTAGAACTTGGAGTAATTCTGGTGTGGTATCACCAGCTTTTGTTACAACTGTTATAAAAATTAATACTACATCACCAAGCTCACCACAAAATCTAACTGCCACACCTACGACAAACATTACTAACTCATTTGGCTTTTCATGGTTAGCCCCGGCTACATTTACTGGTACAGCATCAAATATCACCTATTGCTATACGATTAACGCTACGCCAACCAGTAGTAATTGTAACTACACTGCCGCAGGACAAACTAGTTTAAGCGCCGGAGCCTATGCAACCGAACCAGGAAGTAACACCATATACCTAGTGGCTAAGGACGAAGCAGGCAACATCAATTATGCAACAGCAGCCTCAACTACTTTTACGGCTAATACGCCAGCACCTGGGATACCACTTAATACTGACATCGCTGATATTAGTGTAAAGGCTACAAGTACATGGAAATTAGCCGTGTCTTGGGACGTACCTTCAACTATTGGTGCGGGAATCGCTACCTACAAGGTTCTTAGATCAACTGATGGAATTAACTATAGTCAAATTGCTTCGACGGCCGGAACTAGCTATGTTGATACCGGATTAACTCAACAGACCTATTACTATGAGATTGAAGCTTGTGATTCAGCAAATAACTGCGGGGGTTTAACCGCGGCCGTTAGTGATTACCCAACTGGTAAATTTACTAGCCCGGCAAACTTGATAGATGGACCAACCTCGAGCGTTAGTACTCGCAGTGCAACCATTACTTGGATAACAGATAGAGATAGTGATAGTAGCATCGAGTATGGTCTTAGCAGTGGTGTATATTTCTCCACCCAAGCCTCAAACTCAGACCAAGTTGTGACTCATTCTATAACCTTGAATAATCTACAAGCTGGAACGACTTATTACTACAGTGCTCAATGGACAGATGAAGATGGAAATGTTGGTACTTCGCCAGAGCAAACCTTTACAACTTTGCCAGCACCGACGGTAAGTAATGTAAGCGTGTCCAACATTAATCTAAATAATGCAACGATTAACTTCACGTCTACTGGTGCGTCTGCCGTAAAACTTTATTATGGAACTAGTAGTGGTTTTGGAACAGTCCAAACACAAAACACTTCAGCCGATACTTCTAATTACAGCATTAACCTAAATAGCCTAAATAGTGGAACTATATATTACTTTAAGCTAAATACTATTGATGCCTTTAGTAATGAATACGATGCAGGGCAGGTGAATAATTTCACTACTCCTCCACAACCTGTAATTACTAATGTACAGTTCTCCCCAGTTCAAGGTGCTCTCACAGGCACAGAAGAAATTTTCTGGACGACCAATGTTCCAGCCACTTCGCAAATAAGTTACGGACTTTTAAATGGTGCCAGATCAAACCAATTAGATACCACACTAACAACCAGCCATGAAATGACAATTTCAGATCTAACCTACAACACTCAGTACTCAGTTACCGCGACTTCCGTTGACTCACTTGGTAATGTAGCTAATTCAGATCTTCAGATTTTTAAATCTGGAATTGATACAAGGCCACCTGTCATTAGCGATATAACTTTGCAACCTAGTATTGTCGGTAATGGTGCTAGCGCCAAGGGTCAACTAATAGTTTCATGGAAGACCGACAAAGCTGGTACCTCACAAGTAGCTTACGGTAACGGAGCAGCTGGTGACTATACAACAACTACTGCCGCAAATTCTCAGCTAGTGAATAATCACGTAGTGGTTATATCAGGTTTGGCGACTTCAGAGGTTTATCATGTCGAAGTCGTTTCTAACGACGCTGACGGAATTAGAGGTGTATCAACTGACCAAACTACCATTATTGGCCAAGCATCTGATAATGCTCTTAGCATAGTATTTAATTCATTACAGAATATATTCGGACTATAAAAGTATGGTAAATAGAAATAAATTATACTACAATATGCTAAAGGTTTAAGAATGGATTCCATGGATGTAAAATCACCACCCGGAGGCGAGGTGTCACTACCAAAAAGTAGCTCTCTTAACAATCTTATCACCGTAAAGGGCTTAAACAAACAATTCGATACAAAAAGTGGCTCGGTAAAAGTTCTCTATGATATAAATTTCGATATCCCAAACAACAGCTTCGCAATAATTTTCGGACCTTCTGGAAGCGGTAAAACTACATTATTGAATATACTATCAGGCTTAGAGCCACCTACTCAAGGTACAATTAAAATTGAAGGTCAGGATTTTTACACCGTAGATTCAGACCAAAGAGCTTTATTTAGAGCCCAAAGTATGGGTATAGTTCACCAGGTTAATTATTGGGTAAAGAGCTTAAGCGTACTTGAAAATGTAGCTATGCCACTTTATTTAACTGGTGTTGAAAAAAACATAGCGCTAAAAATGGCAATGCAGAATTTGGATCTAGTTGGTATGGCAGACTTTGCTCACACTCGTCCGTTAGTTTTATCTGGAGGTCAGCAACAACGTGTTTCCATGGCACGAGCTTTAGTAGCTAATCCGCAGTTGATTATGGCTGATGAGCCAACAGGCAACCTTGACTCAAAAAATGGCAAGATGATCATGGACCTACTTATTAAGTGCCAGAAGGAACTTAATCGAACAATCATCTTAGTTACCCACAACATCGAATACCTACCACTTAGTGATATCCGATTGTATATGGTCGATGGCAAACTAACTCAATCTGACAAGGGACAACATGCGCCAATGAACGAGATCATCAGTTCATTAACATCCGAGCTAGCAGAGCTAACTAAACTGGAACAGAGACAATGAAAGTAACCCATAGTAAAAAAAAGCGACTTGGCTCAGTCATTAAACCCTCCATTCTTGCTTCAATCGCTGCCAAAAATTTACTTGATAAAAAGCTTAGAACCTTACTTACCATGATGGGCATAGTTATTGGGGTTGGAGCAGTTGTATTTTTAATTTCACTTGCACTAGGCTTACATCAAGTTGTAGATCAACAAGTACTTGGTACTAAATCGGTTAATACAATCGATGTGACTTCACCAAATTCAACGAATATTTTATTAAATGATGCCAATATTAATAAAATCTCTCAATTTGCCCACGTTAACTCTGTATCACCAGCTTATATTCTGCCAGGGCAAATAAACTATCAAGGTTCAGTAGCTGATACGGTCGTTTATGGTACCACTAATCAATATATTAGTTTAAGTGCATTGTCGTTTGTGTCAGGCAGTAAAACTCTAAAGACTGGCTCTGATGCAATTGTAGATACCGCATTCCTAGATCTTATTGGACAATCTAATTCTAAAACAGCGATTGGCAAAAAGGTTGAAATTAAAACCTCAATCACAGATGCTGCTGGAAACATTAAACTTGTTAAAACTAATTTAACTATAGTCGGAGTAATTAATATTGGTGCAGGAGCTGAGATATATATGAGTGATCAGCCATTTATTGATGCTGGAGACCCAACGTTTGGTCAATTAAAGGTCGTAGCTGATGGTCGAAATGATGTGGCAGTTATTCGTCAGCAAATTGCTGGACTTGGACTATCCACCGCCTCACCACTTGACACCCTAGGTCAGATAAATACCATCTTTACCATCTTTACTTTTGTAGTAGCTGGCTTTGGTGGCATTGGTATGGTGATTGCGGTACTGGGTATGTTTAACACTCTAACTATATCTTTATTAGAGCGAACTAGCGAAATTGGTCTAATGATTACTATGGGAGCACGTAAAGCTGATATTGCTAGACTTATGATATTTGAAGCTTTACTACTATCCATTTTTGGTGGGACAGGAGGTATAATACTAGCCTGGATTGTTGGTCAAATATTAAATCTGATTTTAACTACCTATGCTCATACTAATGGCGTAATTGGTACAATTCACGCTTTTTCAGTTACCCCACTACTAGTTCTAGCCTCAATTTGTTTGACTATCATTGCCGGGCTGTTGGTCGCGTACTATCCATCAAGACGGGCAACTCGAATTAACCCAATAGACGCATTAAGATATGAATAATAACTACTGAAGAGTAATTCTTAAAAATATTGAACAAGCTATCAGGTTGTTAAAAGTCATTGGGATATCTTTAATTGCTAGCGACACCATAGTAATAGTGTCAGGAGTGTAGTTTTTAATTTAAATACTGGATATATCTCGATTTCAAACGGTTTGGCAAGGATAACAGGCCCGCTTGACACTAGCCAAGTTAAAGTCCTATAGTTATTCATATGACGAAAGTTCTTGTAGTAGATGACTCTGAGATCTTCCGAGAAATATATTCTCAAGTTTTAATCAACAATGGCTTTGAAGTTGAGACTGCCGCGAATGGCAAAGAAGCAATTGATAAGATGCTATCTAGCCCTCCTCAGCTGATCTTGTTAGATTATGTAATGCCGGTAATGAATGGACAACAAGTTTTAGCAGAGATGAAAAAACATGAATTACTTAATAATATACCCGTAATTATGCTGACTATCGTCTCGGCTGAAATAAAAGGGCAAGAATTACTATCTGCAGGCTCTTTAGCAGCCTATTTAACCAAAGATAAAGTAACTACTGAGAATATAGTCCAAAGAGTAAAAGAAGTCCTTGGCACCTATCAAAAACCCTTAGATACTACTACGGCTTAATATGTGGATAGATTTCCTTCGACGATTTCTATGCAACCACCATCATATAACGTCATGTCAATTGACGCACTTAAACACGAATAGTTATGAAAGACACTAAAATTAAATTAATCGTTCCAAAATGGCCAGCTGTGATCTACATTATATTGGCAGTTATATTACTCCCTTGGACTATATATCTTGGCGTGACATTGCCAACACACCATCTATCCGTTAATTGGGACGTTAGTTGGACAGGGCTTGATGTGGTACTTATTTTAACTATGATTTCAACTGGAATATTGGCTTATAGAAGATCTCGTTGGATTATTATTAGTTCAACCATGGTTGGTAGTTTCTTGTTAGTAGATGCCTGGTTTGATGTTATGAGCGAACGACGAAGCACTGATTTACACCAATCAATCATTTTGGCCATATTTGTTGAACTGCCTCTAGCTTTAATAAGCTACTATATTTCATATCTCGCGCTTAAAGATCACCCGGTTCATCCAGATCTAAATTAGTTAAGTTTTTTTAGTTAATCTCTAGGTCGTTTACAAGACTTGCCAGTAGATTAACAAGATTTGATCTAAGCTGAACTATCTCCGGTAAATTATCAGAGTATCTATCTTGATCTATCCCAGAATATTGCGCTCGTCTTTCGAAGTGACGTTCAACCCCGATAAATTTTTTAATTCCTAAGGTTCTAATATGTGCATCTTGGTTAAGTTCGGCAGCATCAATAACATTTTCAATATGGGCCATTATTACAGTAACGTCCAGCATAATCTTTACATACTTAGCCTCTAGAGAGCTCTGTGTCTCATAATCCTTGAATATACTAATTAATTCTTCATAACCAATATCCAAAGTATCGGCTAAATCGTATAGATCGCAAAGTTCGGTTTCTTCTCGTTCATCTGATGATTTTAAACTTAGTTCGTCTAAGAAAACACTAGCAAACACAAGTTCTTCGATTTTTTGCCTGTCTAGATCATCTGGTCGAAGTTCGCAAGCAACAGGGACAGCTAGCTCTACTATTTTCTTGGAATAATCAGGGGAGGGTTCAGGCTGTAGACTATTCTCAGTAAAAACTATGTTTTTTAAAAAATAAGAATAGTCTTCTACAAGTTTATTTATATCGATAGTTTTTAGTGGGGCGTTTGTTTCCATATAATTATTATTTACTATTACATAACTTATTGCAACCATAAGCAAATCGCTGAAAGCATCGATTTATAGCTACTCCTTCTGATATCATTAACAGATGATCATTAAAACTAAACGAATTTCTATATATTCACTAAACCTGAATAATCTTGAATCAATATTAAATAACAAGGACTACAGTTTTGGTGATATTGATAGTAGTCTAACTAATCCAGATAAAATTCTTGTGAACGACAATTATCTATTAAACTTAAGAATTAACCAGCTTAAAATGGATAAAGAATTAACAAACTGGCTGCTTCACATAGTGGTAGATAATAAGTCAAAACAAATTGTTGGCAATGTTGGTTTCCATAATAGGCCTGATAGTAGGGGGGTGGTTGAATTTGGAATTACTATCGGTAGTTCGTACCGAAAACAGGGATATGCATATGAGGCAATTCGAGCCTTATGTTTATCGGCAATTGATTCAGGCATAGTAAAAATAATTAGGGCCAGTGTATCTCCGGATAACATTGCCTCAAATAACCTAATTAAGAAACTTGGACTAAAAAAAATCGGTCAACAAATTGATGAGATTGATGGGTTGGAATATATATTCGAGATTAGGGCCGACGACTTTGTTTGATTAGTATACCTTGCTAATATCTTACTATTGTTGTATAGTTGGTAGCCTATGTCTGAGAGATTTAGTGATGCTAGGTTTAGCCGAGCTGACTTTTTAAAAGGTGCTATTGCTTTAAGCAGTGGATTATACCTCTCTCAAATTCCACAAATCGAATCATCCGGTGCTAATACCGAACAATTTGCTACTACTCCGAGTTGGTCTCAAGACTTTTCTAAAATGAAAAATGGTCAACCAGATCCAAAGTACTGGAACTATGTTCTTGGTAATACAGTCCCAGGCTATAACTATGAGGCTGAAACACTTACTAAAAACCCTAACAATGTTCGAATTGAAAATGGAGTTCTTGTTATCGAGGCTAGAGTACAGAATAAAAATGACCGTCAATATACCTCGGCTTATATTACTACTCAAGGAAAATTTGGGTTTGAATACGGTAAGTTAGAGACTAGCCTAAAACTACCCAATGGTATTGGCACTTGGCCGGCCGCCTGGTTACTACCAACTAAGCCTAAATACAACCCGGCACCGTACGGTTTAACCGGTTCTGACGCGAGTTGGAAGATCAATGGTGAGATCGATTTTGCAGAAGCGATCGGTTTTATGCCAGGATTTGTATACCCATCTGACCATACTGCAGCTAATTTTAGTCAGAAGTTAAGTGATCCATTCCATAAGACAGTGAAAAATGACACTTCTGTATTCCATACTTATGGTGTAGAGAAACTACCTAGTAACATAACATTTACATTTGATGGCAAGCCTTATCTTACTATCCCTAAAAGATCTGACAGTCCTATTGAATGGCCATTCGAACAAGAGTATTTTCTAATCCTTAACCTAGCTATGGGTGGTAAATGGGGTGGGATGGATAAGAATAGTACAACAAATTCAGCCGGGATAGATAACGCTTCTGGACCTTGGAAATATGAAATAGAGTCGATTAATTTCTACAATTTAAATTCTTAAACTTAAGCAATATATCTTAGATAATATATTTGACAGTTTAACGTTTTAAGTGTACGATAATGCTAAATATCCTTAAAGTATGTTGAGTTTTAAGAAGAAATTATGTCACTAAAAAAACTTGTTTTGAATAAGTTACTAGTAATCCTAACTATCCCGATAGTTGCTGGATATAGCTTATTACCTTTTGTCGGCAGTGCTGCAGCTGATGCTGCACCCGTTAATTTAATTGCAAACCCCCTAGTTGAAACTCCATCGTCTACCCCATCTTTGCCGCAAAATTGGCAAACTGGTGGATGGGGGAGTAACACCGCTAGCTTTTCTTATTTAAATACTGGCTCAACTAATGATGCTAACAGTGTGAATGTATCAATAAGTTCATACACAAACGGTGATGCTAAATGGTACTTTAATCCAGTTAATGTAACTGCGGGAGATGAGTATGCATATAGTGATAGCTATGAAGCTACTACTGCTTCAGAAGTTGTTGTAGCTTTCAATTTAAGTGACGGTACAACCAGTTATGATCAAATTGGTGCTCCTATTGCCAGTAGCAATTGGACTCAGTTCACAGCTAATTTCGTAGCACCTGCTACAACTGTCTCAACTACTGTTTATCACTTAATTAATAGTGTAGGTTCACTTACAACAGATAATTTCTCACTGAGCTCTACTCCTTCTCCAACAGTTAGCGTCACATCTCCTATTGCCAGTGCGTCAGTCAGTGGTAGTAATGTTTTACTATCTGCGGCTGCTAACGATACAAATGGAATTTCAAGTGTTCAGTTTCAAATCGATGGCTTAAATATTGGTAGTCCAGTTACTAGCGCCCCTTATCAGTACAACTGGGATTCAACAACTGTTGGCAACGGTGTTCATTCAATTACTGCCGTAGCTACTAACGTTAATGGTATAACTTCCACTTCAAGTGGAGTTAGTATTACGATTGCCAATGTATTGCCGATTGGGACTAATATTGTTCCAAATCCTCTAGTTGAAACTGCCTCATCCACACCAACTATCCCCCTAGATTGGCAGACTGGCAACTGGGGAACTAATACCACGTCATTTAGCTATCTTAAGACTGGCTCAACAGGCGATACTAACAGCCTCAGCTTAAAAATATCTGCTTATACCAGTGGTGACGCTAAATGGTACTTTAACCCAGTTAATGTAAGCACTGGTCAGGAATATACCTACAGCGATTATTATCAGTCAACCGTAGCTTCTACAGTTGACGTTGTATATACCCTAAGTAACGGTACTATTGAGTATCTTGACGTAGCTAATCCTGTTGCAAGTACTTCTTGGCAGCAATTTAGTACAACTTTCGTAGTTCCGGCTGGAGTTGTTAATGTGACAATCTATCATTTAATTAACAGTATCGGGACTCTAACAACAGATAATTTCTCACTAGCTACAAGTACTGTACCAACTGCAACTATAACTACACCTGTAGCTAGTACAGCTACAAGTAACCTATATTCTGGTAACGTAACTCTAAGTGCCAACGCTACAGACAATTCTGGTGTGGCAAGTGTTCAGTTTGAAATTGACGGTCTAAAAGTTGGTAGCCCAGTTACATCTACTCCATACAGCTATGTTTGGAACAGTGCATCTACTACTAACGGGTATCACGTCGTGACTGCAGTAGTAACTAATGTTAATAATGTTAGCGCTTCCTCTCCCCCAGTTAGTTTTGAAGTTAGCAATACTACCCCAACTGGTACCAATTTAGTCCCAAACCCTCTAATGACCACAGTCAACTCAACTAATGCTAACGATCCCCAAGATTGGCAATTAGATAGTTGGGGTACTAATAGCTTTACCCAGTCATACCTAACTACTGGTTCGCCTGGTGATAGCAGAAGTCTACAAATCCAAATGAAATCCTATACTAGTGGCGATGCTAAATGGACATTTACTCCACAAAACGTAGTTCAGGATACTCAGTATCAGTTTAGTGATTACTACGAGTCTAATGTCCAAACACTTGTTAACGCAGTCTTTACTATGGCTGATGGTAGCACAGAGTATGAAATTATAGGAATCCCATATGCGGCTAGTACTTGGACCCAATTTAGTACTAAGTTCTCAGTCCCATCTGGAGCTCAAACTGTAACTATCTACCATTTGATTCAAAGTGTTGGGACTCTAACAATTGATAACGCTTCAATGACTCCATATACTCCGGTAGGATTTACTCGTCCAATTCTAACTCTAACTTTTGATGATGGATATGAAACTGAATATACTAATGGCCTACCGCTATTGAAGCAATACGGCTTTACTTCGACCCAGTTTATTATCACTGATCTAATTGGTAAGTCCGGCTATATGACAGCGGCTCAGCTTAAGACCTTTACAGCTGACGGCGATGAAATGGCTTCCCATACCGTAACTCATGATGATATGACTCAGGAAACAGCGGCTCAGCTTAAGACTGAAACTACGACCTCTCAAACTACGCTAAAGACTGATACGGGTGTTTCACCTACTGATATGGCTTATCCGTATGGACTATATAACGCTGCTGCTGTATCTGCTGTTAAAACTGTTTATAGCGCTGCACGTGGTGTCGAGAGCGGGTTTAACTCTAAAGACAACTATAACCAATACGATTTAAAGGTCGAAGATATATACACAACAACAACAACTGCACAAGTAGCAGATTGGGTAGCCCAAGCTCAGAAAACCAAAACTTGGTTAATCTTTGTCTACCATGGGGTTGATACTAATACTACAACTGCAGTTGATAGTGACATTTACCAGGTAACACCTACTCAACTTAGCGCACAACTCTCTGCAATTAAGGCAAGTGGAATTGCAGTTGAGACTATGGCTAAGGCAGTGACTGAAGTCTCTCCTCAAGTTTAAAACTCTCTCATAACACGCTATTGCTATTTAAGCTATTTTAGTATACTATTATAATATTAATCCTAGGCACTTCGGAGATATTAGGTGATATTTAAGTCGTTTTTGAAGTTAAAAGATAGATTGAAAGAACATCGATATGATGAACGCCAGCTCATATTTCTTTTCTCTATGCCTATAGTTGCATTTTTTATCTGGGGGTCCTACAACGATAACCTCTATAGGATATACAATTCAGTCCACTCAAGTATAAGTAGTCCATTGGTAGTCTCAAGTACCCAAGCACAAGGAAAATCGATTTATCTGCCAAGTTCTCAAAGTGTTTTACCCTTTAGTTTAGATAATAAATCTAAGCCAGTAAAAAAGGACCATTCACTCACGAAGATAGTAATTAAACCAGTGGTTCTAGGGCCGTCTCAAACTGATGCATCATTTACAACCTATCCGAGTTGGTCTCAAGACTTTGCGTCATCAAACTCATCTAAAATAGATTCAAAAGTCTGGAACGTGAATATTGGACCAGCAGATAATTCTAATAGTGAAGCTGAATATTATACTAATAACTCAACTAATCTTCACTTTAGTGATGGCGCATTAGACCTTGAAGCCACTCAGCAGTCAGAACCAGATGGCTATAGCTACGGCTCAGCTCGAATTGATACCCAAAATAAACAATCATTTCTATATGGTCGAATAGATATTACTGCCAAGGTACCAATCGGGGCTGGCATTTGGCCAGCAGCCTGGTTACTACCAGATAATTCTAAATATGAGAACCTTAGCCCTTCAAGTGATAGCTCAAGGTACGTAAACGGCGGGGAAATCGATTTAATTGAAGAAGTAGGGTTCTTACCTAATATTGAATATGGAATAGTGCACAGCGAGTCTGATTTGACCAATCCTAACGGTGTCGGTGAATTTAGCACAGTATCGGTTCCAAACGGAAGTACCAATTATAATCTTTATTCATTACTTTGGACACCTACAACCATCACTTTTGAGGTTAATAACATCCCATTTTATACCTACGCAAAGACTCCAGGTGCTAACTTTACAACTTGGCCATTTGATCAACCATTTTATCTAATACTTAACCTCGCCATAGGTGGATCGTGGGGTGGTGAGGACAAATCTCAGTTTCCAGGTAACGGTATAGATAATTCAGCCTTACCATCATCGTTTGATATCCAGTCGATTTATTACTATCCATATATTGGTTCGTAAAATATAGATTTATATTAATATTATGCTAACGGTATAATATTATTGACATTTCATGTAAATAATGTACTATTAGTATATTACATAGTATCTGTTAAACAGGTACTTATGGATTACAGCGTCGAGGGTATGCTCACAAAAATTTGAGCATGAACTCGACGCTTATTTAATTCAGGAGTTTTTGTGAGTATAACCAAGGTAGTTGCACTAGTACCAGCCTATAACGAAGCTGAGACAATTGAAAAAACAATTGAATCGCTGATGACTCAAACCTATCCTTTTGAATATATCCGAATCATTGCTAACAACTGCACAGACAATACTGTAGCGATCGTTAGGCGTCTCCAGAGAAAATACAAAAAAGCTGGAAGAAATGAGCTTCAGCTCCTAGTGATGAAAGAGAACAAGGGCAAGAAGTCAGGAGCTCTCAATTATGGCCTAGCAACAGTTGAAAAAAATATTAAATTTGTCTTTGGTATGGACGGCGATACTATCGTCGATAAACATATGGTTGAAGCTGGGATTAAACAGTTTCAGAAGGAACCAGAAACTGGTGGGATTTGTTCTGCTTACAGAACTCTCCCACTCAAAGCTGATGCTACTAAATGGCAAAGATTCTTATGGAGAATCCAGAACATTGAATTTACCCTAGCTAACGCTTGGAGAGTAGAAAATTATAAGAGTGCGAGAGTTCTACCTGGCGTCTCAGTTTTATTTAGAATGAATGCGCTGTTAGACGTTGCAGCTTTTGAAGCCATAGTTGATCAACTAACTGAAGATGCAGTTATGAAAATAGGTAATAGAGCATACAGACAGAGCTCAATTCGAAAGATCAGAAACGAAGCTATTAAGAATTACCATCAGTATAAACTAAAAAAAGGTGCTCTGAGACGACTAGTTCGAAACCACGGTAAACCCGAAGTTTGGACAACTAACAGCCTAGTTGAAGATTACCGCTTAACACTTGATTTAAAAGACATAGGTTGGAAAGTTAAATCTTCGCTAGACATGATTTCCTGGTCAGATGTACCACTCAAATTAACAGGTAAGGGTGGTTTATGGGACCAAAGACAAAGATGGTATAGCGGTACGGTTGATGAAATCCGACTAAGACGATTAAAGAAGCACTCTCGCTACGAGATCTTCACGATATTCCTGTTAATGGTCAATCTACTTATGACTTTCGTCCTAATTAGTGCTTACATAATTTTAGCTATAAAAGGCGTACATATTAGATGGATATCCTTCTTCTTAATCCTACCAGTATTAGCTTCATTGACTCAGCTATACAGGCTTAAAGGTGGAGATCAGTTAGATAAATGGCAGAAATTCTTTACCGCAACACTATTAGTCAATGAATTATATGCATTATTTAGAGAATTCGTATACGCCTATAGCATTTGGATCAGTTTCTTTAATCCGGATAGGGGTTGGTAATGGCGCAGCACGCTCCAATAACACATATTGCTACAACAACTGGGCTAACTAGTGGTGCCCTTAGTATTTATATGCATAATGCTTGGAAAGCTCTTCTAGTTATGTCTTCTATTTCATTAGTTCTAATGTCTTATGGGCACATAAAATTCCTTATGGGTAAACATGCTTTAGCTCAGCAAAAACAGCTTAGAGATCGAGTTAATATTAAGAAACTCGAATCTATTCAAATCGAGAAGCACCACAAGTTTAGTCATCAGGTAAAACTTGTTTTTATGCGAAATTACAAACGAAGTCATCGATCCTTGAGTCAAGGATAGATAAAGTTTCTTATCATAAATCTAACTGTTGAGACTAGTGGTTAAGTACTATTAAGAAGTTGTGTTTCGTCTGAAGAAGAAATAGCCTAAGCTACTTACTACAGCTATAACAACAAAAAATCCAACAACATTTCCTGGGCCTGTATCAACTAATTTTGAAGCTGAAGCAGCACTAGGTGTAGTAGTTGTTTTGGTAGATGAAGAAGGGGTTGTAGCAGTCGAAGTAGTTGTAGTCGAGCTAGCACTTGCTTGACCAGAGAATACTATATTTTGACTAACTTGATCGTTTGCTTGATCACCGAAAGATATAGTACAAAAATCTCCAGCTGCGATTTGTGCAGCCGTTGGTGGACAAGGGAATAATGCGGCATCAGTAGCGGCACTTACATGGTTAGTGTCAGTTCCAGCTATAGGTGGCCCTACTACTCCTGTCACAACAGTGAATGAAGTGGCTGGGATTGTACCAGTTTTAGATGTCTCTATAGTATGAGAAAATGGACTAGAACAAGAAACTGGAGCGGAATCTCCAGGAATGATTTGAACTTCAGGCTGAGCATCTAAACCATTACATTCAACTATCGCACCTTCAGAATTTGGCTTAAGACCTGATGCCGAAACTGTTACTTTTTGACCATTTACAAGATTAGTATTTGGAGTGACTGTAATGGTGCCTTGTGCCATAGCAACACCTGTAAAACTAACTGCGCTAAATAGAGTAGCAACGATTAGACTTTTTATAAAAAATGTATTTTTTAGTATATTTAATCTCAAAACAGTCATCTCCTTAACTATATTTAGTAGTATATTACAATATTATCTAAGTATTTGCAACGGCTAATTTACTAAATTCGCGTTTTCGCCAAATATATATACCAATACAAACAACTCCTGTACTAATAAGCATCGTTCCAGCAATATTTAGAGCCACTGTTAGACCGTCGCCAAAAGCACCAAATGCTGCACCCTCAACCTGATTAATAAGCTGTGTATGGCCAGCGAGTTGTGCTGGACTGATGGTAACTCCTGCCGGTGTATTACCGCCGTGAGTAATCGCATAAATAACTAGTGTCTGAAAGTTAGCAGGGATATGTAGGGCTCTTAATTGTAAAACTAGTTTATTATTTAGCTGTGAATTAACGATTGCCCCTAAAATTGCCACTCCAAATACACCACCAAGTTCCCGGAAAGTATTAACAGTCGAGGCAGCCATTCCAGATCTCTCGGCTGGAACACTATTAAGAACTGAGGAGGTCATAGTGACTAAGCTTATTCCAAAGCCAATGCCTGACATGACTAAGGCCCAGGCTAGAGTTGCTGTACTGACAGTTGGAGTTAAAATAGCATTTATGATAAATACACCACCACCGGATATCAGACAACCAGCAATCGTTAGCCAAATCGTCTTATGAGTCGCATTCCAGCGTCCAGCTAAAATTGCGGCAATTACAATCGATGCGGTCATTGCCAAAAATGCTACAGCAATCTGGTTTCCATTAAAATTAGCAATTAATTGTAGGTACAAGGCAACAAAGAAAAAGACTGCAAATATTCCAAAATTAGTTGTAAACGCAATAATGTTTGCGACTGTAAATTGAACTTTTTTAAATAGTTCAAGCGGTAATACTGGATCTTTTTTAGACTTTTCAATTAATATAAAGCCTATTGCAGATACAAATGAAACAGCAAATAGCAGGGCAATCCACCAGCTATCATAGCCAATGCTCTCCCCAGTAATTAAAGCTACAACAACTGAAGATATAGTAATCGCTCCAACTAATAAGCCTGTGATATCAAGTTTTCTGCCCTTAGGATCAGAACTCTCAGGTAGGACTTTAATTCCAGCAATTAAGGCTATAGTTCCAAAGATGGCGCTAAAACCAAAGACACCGCGCCAATTAGAAGCTCCACCACCGTTAGAACTGTGAAATCCAATAATAATACCCCCAATAATTGGCCCAAAGGCTAGGGCAATTCCTGATACTGCTGCCCAGACTCCAAGAGCTTTAGACCTCTGCGCATGATTAGGATAAAGATGTCGAATCATGGACAACGTTCCGGGTTCAGAGGCTGCTGCTCCAACTCCCATAATTATTCGACCCGTAACAAGCATCCCGATTGAGTGAGACAACATCGCCACAACTGATCCAGCAACAAACAATGCAACACCAGATAATAGTACCTTCTTACGGCCAAAAATATCACCCAGAGTCCCGCCGGTTAGCATAAAGACCGCAAATACTAGCATATAAGCGTCTACTACCCACTGAAGGTCCTGGACACCAGCACTTAAGTTTGACTGAATATTAGACAAGATGACGCTAACAATGGTGTTATCTAGAAAAGTTAGAAATAAAATAGTACAGATTATAATCAGCGATTGGCGATTAGTAATTAATCGAGCGCTCATTAATCTATTTCACTAACTTTTTGTTGGGCAAGCAGTTGTTTTCGTACCAGCTAAACTTAGAAGCTGACAAAGAGTTGAATCACTAACTTTCCACACATTGTCTATTAATAATGCTTGACCTGCTTGATCTTTCAGAACTGGTTGACCGCCTAAATCAATTGTATAAACTACATTAGCTGCAGTTTTGGTGGTAAAGACTATGCTACTGATACTTGCCGCTGAATCCTCAGTTGAGAATGCATTAAATTCAGTCTGAATTGGTTGAGAAAAAGCTGTTCCTTCCTGCAAGATTCCTTCACGGTCTTTTAATGACGTAGAAGCCTTAAAGAAATTGCCCCAATTAGTTTCAATTTGTTTTGTATATGTTTCTTTTTGACTTGTTGATAGTGAATTTGAAGAGTTATTATTACGGACTAACATTACAATTACAATGGCTATTATAGCTAAAACGATAACGACAACAGCACTTACAAGTGTTGATTTTTTCATAGGTTTCTCCATAAAACTCTCCCTACTAAAGTTAAATTAAGATTACAAATATAATATATCACAATTTAAATTTTTATTAGCCATACACTCAATCTAGTATGGATTTAATTACTGCAATTAAACTTATACTTGTGTTTATATCTATGTTATGGTATAACATTTTATTATGCCAGAAAGTAAAAAAAATAATCCACACGATGGTGAGAATATACGTAACCCTGAAGGAATTTCTTACAAAACAGCTAGTACTAAAGAAGTAATAAATGCCTATGCCTCAAGAAAGATCACATATAATCGAGCTGCTTCATTACTTGAAACAAAACAAGCTATAGGTGCACTTTGGGCAGGCGAGATATCGATTGAAGAAGCATTCAAATACCGAAATTATGAAGATTTTCAACCATTATTAATGGCAGCCCACGGTTATTTTACTGTGGCAGAGAAAAGAGGGCTTGGAAAAACGTTGGGAAGAGATTGTAACGACGTCGCTAGAGCAAGATTATATAAAGCGAATATATTCGCCTTCGCAGGAATATGTGTAGGAACACTACCTAACGAGCTTTTAACGAAAAGAATTTACAACCAAACTATTAACATTGGACATGCTTTATCTACGCAACACGCTCGTAATACAGAAACTAATACTAACTTAAAAGAAATTACATCAAGCTGCATCAATAGTGTTGCCATTACGGCGATATTACAACGTGAACTAGTCAATCAATTCGATGAATTTAAACAAGAATATAATGATGAAATGCCAGCTGGTTGGTTTGTGATTCCCAGTACGGTCTCCAAGAGATATATAAACGCAAAACAACGACACATAGACAACACTTGGCATATTGAGTTACTTGAGAATCCGCTTGCTTATGGTAGATATGCTAATTTGAATAATCCAATAGAAGTAGCCACCAAAATAAGAATCAGCCTTGATCAGAATTTATTAGATCCAAAAACTGCTGATCCGACTATACGTAGAGTTAGCATATATCCAGACCTTCGAATAGCTGATACAAGAGGTGCTAAGATTGCTCATTCTATTTTAGAAGATTGTCTTGACGAGATAACAAATCCAGATAATTGCTTAGCAGCAACTGAAAGACTAGATACACGCGCTGCACTTTTGTTTGAAAAATTAAAGCAAGATTAATTCAAAAAATCATAATCATTTATTCCTAACAGGTTAATTAATCTGTTAAGTCTCTATTAGTTGATATTGCTATTAAATAGGTACAGAATATACGTAATTAGCTAAGGAGAGTTGTATGTCAGGTTTAATTGTAGTTTTAGTAATTATTTTAGTAATTATTCTTTCATCGAGTATAAAAATTATAAAACAGTATGAACGAGGGGTAATTTTTAGACTCGGTAAACTTAGAAAAGAGATAAGAGAACCTGGTATCTGTTTTATTATTCCAATTGTCGATAATTTACGAAAGATTGGTATGCGAACTGTAACATTGCCAGTCGATTCACAAAAAGTTATTACTAAAGATAACGTTTCAATCGACGTAGCCGCTGTAGCTTATTATCAAGTAGTTGATGCTGCAAAATCGGTTGTTGATATTCAAGATGTACTATCGGCAATTTACCAGATCGCACAAACTACTGTTAGAAATATCGTGGGTCAAAACGTGCTAGATGATGTCTTAAGCCAAACTGTAAAAATTAACGATGCGATAAAGGCCATCCTAGATAAAACTACCGAAAAATGGGGAGTATATGTAAGCATGGTCGAACTTAAAGATATTCAACTACCAGAAAGCATGCAAAGCGCTATGTCAGCTGCAGCTCAGGCTGAAAGGGAAAAACGAGCTAAAATTATTGCAGCTGAGGGTGAACAGCTTAGTGCCGCGGCTCTTGCTAAAGCAGCCGATGTTATTTCAAAACATCCAATTGCATTGCAACTTAGAAATCTACAAGTTTTAACCGAAATTGCTTCAGATAAGAATAGTACCATCGTATTCCCAGCCCAATTTATGGATACTGTCTCAAGTGTTCGTGAATTTATGAAAAAAGAAGCCAAGTAAAGCTTCTATCAGTTATGCGTATCAGATTATTTCATCTATAATAATCTGTTATGATCCTATCCGTTGATATTGAAGAAAAAAACTTTGGCGACAAGGTTCTTTATAATGATTTAAAAATCGAGATCCAAGACCGTGAAAAAGTTGGATTAATCGGTCGAAATGGAAGTGGTAAAACAACTCTTTTTAATATGATAACTGGTGAAGATACCGATTTTGCCGGTGAAATTACCGTTAAACGTGGCTCGATTGTAATAAATAGTCGACAAGAACACTATGGTCATGAATCTAAGACCGTTTTAGAGTATATTCAAGGCGATTTACCAGAGTATTCTAAGTTAGTTAGGATAATTGATGGTTTTCAAGCCCTTAAACAGCCTACGAACACTCAACTCCAAGAGTTTTCAGATTCTTTAGAACGATTTAACCAACTTGGCTACTACCAATTAGAAGACGAAATTAAACAGGCATTCGAAATATATCAGATAAATCCAAACAAGATCCATGTGCCAATTGGTGATTTAAGTGGTGGCCAAAAACGAATGGTCGAACTGATTAAAGTAATCCGGTCTCGAGGTGATATAGCATTAATTGATGAACCAACTAACCATATGGACTATGTGGCAAAAGCCTCCTTTATTAAATGGCTTAAATCTGCACCTGAGGCAATACTAGTGATTACTCATGATAGAGACGTATTAAGTGCGGTTGATAGAATTATTGAAGTTCGAGATGGTCGTAGTTTTAGTTTTCGAGGAAATTATACAGATTACTTGAGATCTAATACCAGTCAAGTTACTAACCAAGTCAATGAGTACGAACTGTCACAGAGAAGAATACTTAACTTAGAGGAAGATGTTATTAGGTTTCAAAGACTTAAGGAAAAAGCTCGTGATCCAGGCACTATTAGACGATTTAAATCTCAGGAGCTTCGAGCTAGAGCTGGAATCTTGGAACTTAGAAGAATTGAGAAACCATCCTTCTGGATTGACCAAGAATCGGCTAGTGAGTTAAACGACAAATTAACTACTAACTACCATAAACACAAAGCCAAAAATATTAAGGTTTCAACTAGAAGCAAAGATGATGCCGCAAATGGGCGAAAATTAATTCAAGTTAGTGATTTATCTCTAGGTTACGATGATAAACCATTATTTAATAATGTTAATTTTATTCTGAGTGAAGGCGAACGATTAAGACTCAACGGTAGAAACGGTGCGGGTAAAACCACTTTAGTTCAAGCAATTATGGCCCAAACTACTAATGCACCGTTAGTATCCAAGTCGTTTTCTGGTTTCATAGAAGTTGAAAAGGAAATAAAAATAGGTTTATATGAGCAGGAAATGAATTCAAAATATCTAAAGATGACTTTGAATAACGCCCTAGAGAAAATCCTAGACGATAAAGACTTGCCAATTAGCGAACAAAGGATTAAACAACTCCTAAGCGACTATCTATTTAATCCAAACACTGACGGACAAATGATTGTCGAGAAACTAAGTGGTGGACAGAAAGCAAGATTGCAATTGATCTCAATGTTAGTTGATGAACCTCAGATTTTGATATTAGATGAGCCTACTAACCATCTTGATCTGCCTAGTATCGAAGAGCTCGAAAACGCTCTCAAGACTTACCACGGAGCTATAATCTACATCTCCCATGATAGTTTCTTTGCAAAAAATCTTGGTGGCGTGACGATAGATATCGGTCTTAATTAGTCTAATAGTCTATAACTCGCTAAAATTAGAGGGTGAATCAAAAACAAGCTCTCGATATTTTAAAACTTGGACATAATGTATTTCTAACTGGTGCTGCGGGCAGTGGTAAAACATACTTATTAAATCAATATATTAAGTACCTAAAGTCTAATCACGTTTTGGTTGGCATTACGGCCTCTACTGGAATTGCCGCCACTCACATGAACGGGAAAACTATCCATTCATGGGCTCATATTGGTATTAAAGATGTACTTACCTCATCAGACCTTAACCACATCGCGAGTCGTGAGGATTATAGAACTAAAATATTAAATACTAAAGTTCTAATTATCGATGAAGTGTCGATGCTACATAATTATCGACTTGATATGGTAAATCAGGTATTACAAAAAATTCATCAAAATGAACTGCCGTTTGGCGGTATCCAAGTTATACTTTGTGGTGATTTATTCCAACTGCCACCAATTTCACCATATGGTGTTGAATCTAAGTACATTAATGATTCGGCAATATGGGAAAAAATGAATATCCGAATCTGCTATTTAACTGAACAACACCGTCAAGATGGTGGTGATTTTCTCCAACTTTTAAACGAAATTCGAGATAATGAAGTTTCGGAATATTCAATCGAAAAACTTCAAGCACGGATTAACACCGATGTTAGTATAAATTTTGAGCCAACAAAGCTCTATACCCATAACGTTGATGTTGATTTGATAAATAAATCAGAGCTAGATAAACTATCTACCGAGGACCACGTCTATTATGTAACGTCTCAAGGAGATAAAAATTTAGTAAAAACTCTTACCGATAATTGTCTTGCTCCTAGCGAACTTCATCTAAAGAAGGGCGCTATTGTTATGTTTGTCCAAAATAACTTTAGTAAGGGATACGCTAATGGAACTTTAGGTGAAGTAGTCGGTTTTGCTAAACATACTGAGTTCCCGATGGTTAAAACAGCAGACGATAAAATCATAACGGCATTGCCTGCAAGTTGGTCAATTGAAGAAGGCAATGAACTACTCGCTGAGATCGCTCAGATTCCTTTGAGACTGGCATGGGCCATAACTATTCATAAATCACAGGGAATGACCTTAGATGCGGCTCAAATCGACCTATCCAAGGCATTTGTAAGCGGCATGGGTTACGTAGCACTATCAAGAGTCAGATCACTTGATGGGATTAAACTACTTGGTATTAATTCTAGAGCTCTTAGTGTCAACCCAAATGTAATTGAAGCAGATAGATTATTTAGGAAAAGTTCAGCTAGAGCCGTTAATGAACTAATAAGTCTTAGGCCAATTGAGCTTAAAAAACTTCAAGAAGAATACCTTAAAAAGATAACCACTGTTAGTCAAAAAGTTAAGGTTTAGTAAGTACCAGTAGCAGTGAAGTAGAGAGTTGTGCTATATGCACCTGATGGGATAGCAGGTGAAACATTACCAAGGAAAGACAACAGCCCAGTCGTAACTGCTCCAGGTAGTTGAGTGGCAAGCAAATCGCCGTAGACTGAGCCAATTTGGGCGATATTAAATCCGAAATATCCAGCACCAGAATAGGTCGCAGAAGTTGCTTCAACGGTCGGACACGCACCACCGCCAGCATAAGTTGAGTTAGGGAAAGACAGATTAGTTAGACTATAGCCAGATGCCTGATAGGCTACACCAGCAACAGCAGCACATAAACCAAACTGGGTATGTCCTACAGTGCTTTGATAATTTGTAGCAGCGACAGAACCGGTTCCTGACAGAGTTGAACTCTCAACGATTACCGAGCCACCATTTGATGGAGGAGCTCCTGTAAAAGTTATAGCAACGTAGCCTGATGCATTTGTAGCAACATCAAATCTAGTAGAACTGTCTACATAAGCATTGGATAAAGATAACACTCCAGATGCATTACCAAGAGTTACACTGGAACCACTTAAGTTACACCCTGTAGAACTACCAGATGCGGTGTATAGACAAAATTCGATATATTCCTGAACCTTGAAGGCAATTGATAATGCAGTTGTAATATCAAGCGCTACGCCACCAGCATCAATATTAGCCCCTGAAGCAGTTGCATAAGTAGAGGAAAGGACACCAGATGAGGAGGTTGCGGCCGCAAAAGTGCTAGCTGTTGAATAAGTACTAAAAGTATAGATTCTGGCATATAAAGAACCAGCCGAAGTTGGATTCATTAGACCATAAACTGTGAAGTTGATTGGAGGTTGCGACAACGGAGAAAGATTGGAAGCAGTTGCAGCAGTAGTACCTAATGCTCCTCTAACAACTGTCCAAGTACCAGTGCCGCCACCAGTACTAGTTACCTGCATAGTTTCCCCAGATGAAGGAATAGTGATATAAAACCACGTATTAGGGTTTGTCGAGACTGCTACTGGATAAGCAGCATACCCTGAAACACTTATTGACGTTGCCCCAACAAGAGTGATTGCAGCACTTAGAGCACCGGCAGATGAGGGAACATACCCTGTACCATTGTTACCAATTAGAATGTCATTTCGACTAGTATTATTAGCTCTCGAATAAGTCAGGTTAAATAGTGAAGCCGATATACCAGTTGGAGGGAAACCAGTACCAGATGTACCAAAGGCTAATGATGATCCACCACTAGCTCCGATCAACATACCAGTCGGCGTGAAACAGGTTGAAGCGTTATAAATCGGACTATCTGTACAAAAATCAACTACTATAGCCTGGATACTAGTTGCAGGTGTAGCGGGTGTAAACTCAAAATTAGCTGTGACAGGTCCTGAAACGGTGGCACTGTTTAAGTAAGATAGAGCAGTAGTTCCACCGTAGCCTCTTACGATTGTCCAAGTGTTTCCAGAAACTGCAGTCACTTCAATGGCTTCTGAACCAACTGAGCCGATAGTTACTATAAAAGGTGTAGACGGATAGTTTGCCGATGATGTAACAACCATAGAAGTCACAACGGAGTTGATAGCACCGTTTAGGGTCGTCGGCGTAAAACCGTTTGCACTACTTGACTCAGCAATCGATCTCCATGACACTTGACCAACTCCACTTGCGAAATTAATTGGCGTTAATACATAAACAACCATAGAGGCTGCCACCAAGATTTTTAAAAATTTTGATGTTATTTTTGTCGTTTTTGATTTAATCACTTAGATTCCTTAAATATATTGAGTACATAATAGCCTATGGCAAAGCGGTTATGCAAGAAATTAAATGTATATAGATACAAAGCTGGGGAAAACTTTTCACTGGATCTGTTTGATTTTTTTATCTCATACTAAGTATAAACGATACAGCACTACACATAATTGATTTTAGATAAGCATAATGATATATATAAGACTAAGTAAAAGTGCTATTTAACTAGAGGGCAAAAAATGACAAAATACAAATCAAGAGCTTTAGATAATAAGGGGTTTTCAGTAGTAGAGTTTTCAATTGGCTTTGTAGTCCTTATTATAGTTTTAATCGTTACAGTTATAGTGATAAAACATAATGGCAACTCAAATGCTGGTTCGAACAACTACGAACAACTACAAACTGTAAATTGGAATCCTAACAAAACAGCCTACTATGCCAATTCGGCCTTTAATAACTATGCTTGTGTGACTCAAGACTCTAACACCAAACAACTTCGAGTTTCAGGTATCATGGTGGCGACTGACTATACTGGTTATATAAAGAGTGGAAGTTACGAACCAGGTGTATCAATTAGATTAAATGGTAAAGATAGCACAATACAGTCGTTTGGTAATGACTGGATAATAGGTTCGATTCAAAACGTCAAAGGTGCATTTATAAAGTTCTCAACTGGACTACTGCCTATTAATACAATCTACCAAGCTAGTCCGCTTGCTACTAACTATTGGCCAAGCGTTTGGACAAATCCAGTAGTAATTAAGAATCTACCGACATGTGATGGCAGTAGTTTAGTTCTACCTGCTCAGGCAGTTACAACACTAACTAGCGCTGCCAGTACATCTTCAACGGCTCTAAGCGTCGCATCTTTTCAATCATTTCCATTGACGGTTAGCTTCTATGTAAAAGTAGATAATGAAATTATGTTAGTTACTTCAGGCGAGGGAACAAATACCTGGTCAGTTACACGTGGTGTATCAGGAACTACAATTGCTTCACACGCTAATGATGATGTCGTTCAAGAATATATAACTCCTGTAAATTAAGCATATGAAATTGACAAAATATATTAGAGATTACAAGACAACGAATAATAAAGTAACGGGTGAGGGACAGGTTGGTAATATGAAACATAAATATCTATCTGTAAGAAGATTAACCACTTTATTAACTGCTTTTACCTTTTCGGTAATGTTACCAGCTGCTTTGTTCGGTAGCTTATTTGCGTCGAACGCAAGTGCACTTCAAATTCAAGGTGGATCTGATTGTAGCAATAACTCCGTCATTGACTGTGGAGTGACTTCTACTGATGCAATAATTAGTTATTTACCTGGTCATACGGCCATCTTAGATCTTTATGATCATTCATTCGGAATCAATCAAGACGATATTAATAATCTAGATAATTCGGCTACTACCGCAGATCCAAATTGTACTTCGACTACTGATGATTGTACTGTGGCTGGAACGGTTAATGTCAATAACGACGTTGTTGTAAACGGAAAGATTGTAGCGACTAATGCAATAACCGCGGGCCGAGAAAATATTAGTAATGCCTATGGAAGCAGTACGGCTGTTAGCTACGCTGGGTATACCTTCTATGTGAGAACACCTAGAGTTTCATTCATTACTGCCTCGATAGATGCATTCGTTGTTATGAAAAACGGTCAATTCCAGTTTGCGATTCTAGCACCTTGTGGCAATCCAGTTAAAGCGACTCCAGTGCCGGTTGTAGTTCCTAAACCAACATATAGTTGTATCGCATTATCAGCACAAGTTTCCTCTTCTGATCCTAGCACTGTTGTTATGAGCGTACTTCACACAGCTTCTGGTGGTGCAGTTTTTAAAAATGTAACTTACTCAATCGATAACATAACAACTGGAGTTACAACAACTGTGGCTAATGCTAGTGATAGCAACGTAAGCTATACGTTCCCAAATTATGGAACCCAAAACATTACCGCGACTGTCAACTTTACCCTAAATGGTTCTATAGTATCTAATTCAGGTACTGGAGGAGATTGTACTAAGAGTGTACCTTATGCCATGTTGCCACCGGCAAGTGGAACTTATAGTTGTAGTGCATTTAATATTACTCCCGCACCAAATGACGACAATTCGATAGTTGTAACTAGCCAGGAGAGTACAACTGGTGTTGCAACTTTTACTCAAGCTGTCTACGATTTTGGTGATGGTTCAGGGAATGATCAAACCATCACTACTCCAGGTACTTCAACTGTTAGCTACACTTATTCTAACCCCGGAACTTACATAGTATCTGTAACTGATACTTTCTCGCTCAATGGTTCAAATGTATCCGTAGTAGGCAATTGTGAAGGGCAGGTGACCATACCTCCTCCAACATCAACTCCAATGTGTACAATTGCAGGGCTAACTCAATATCCTGCGAACTCACCTAACTGCGTAGTCGTGATTCCTCCTTCCAACACTACTCCTACCTCAGGCCTAGTTAATACTGGACCTGGTGGAGTAGGTACATTCCTAATCATCTTAGGGGTAGCTGCAGTCGCATCTGGTGGTGGATACTACTTACTACTAAAACGTCGAGGCAAAGATTCCCTAGACGAACTCTAAAACAAAAAATAAAAACCTGTTATGATTATTCTTAAACAATGAGTGAGTTAACAGTGCCAAATAAAAAAATTATCGCAATTGATGTCGACAGAGTTCTTGGTCCATATATCTCCGCTGTTTTCACGACAGTTAAGCCCTACAACGGAGCAATTGAGGGTGTTGCAAAATTAAAACAAAAATACGATCTTCAAGTGATAACTGCCAGACATCCATTTTTTAAACGTGCAACGATCAGATGGATCCGGAAATACTTCCCAAACGACTTTACAGCTGTTGATTTTGTGCATTATAAAACTCCATTTGGGCCTAGAAATCATAAGTCCGCAATATGTAAACGGATTGGGGCTGAGATTATTCTAGACGATAAAATAAGTAATGCCATAGATTGTTCTGATAGAGGAATCAAAGTCTATTTATTTGGCGAGCACAATATACACAGACGGAATCATCTACCAGATGGTGTAACTTGGGTAAAAGACTGGTCAGACGTAGTGAGTGAACTTATCTAGTTTTTTTTGATCTGTTATTTAGCTTATCAATCATTTCATGATCAAGGCCAAAATAATGAGCCACTTCATGCCAAACAGTTCTAGCTACCTGGTCGTATAGTTGTTCCATATTATCGACTGAAGATTGAATCGGAAGTTGAAAAATAGTAATTTTATCAGGAATAATCTTGAGCGATCCCTGACGTTGGGGCAATGGGACACCTTCATACAAACCGAAAAGAGTTTGGTTATTAGCAAGTTCTAATTGAACTCTCTGCTGTTGAGACGGTAAGTCCTCAACAATAAATGCAATATTATTTATCTTATCTCGATATATTTTAGGTAGGTTTTCGACACCTCTAGATACCAAAGATTCGAATGTTGTTCGATCAACTATAAACATTATCTATCCCATAACCTCAATCTTTACGAATCTCTCAGCGTAATCAAAACCATCTTCCTTAGCCATATTCTTACTTCGCTCAGTTATCATCTTGATACTATCTTCACTAATCTGGGATTTGTGTTCTCTAAGCGCTGAAAGTTTCTTTTCGATTGTTGAACTAATATCAATTACCAGGTTAGCTTTAGTAAAATTAACTAACAGTAAATTCTTAACTTTATGTGGTTCCAAGCCCTCTTTTGAAATTAGTTCTGGAAATACTAGAAAATCTCTAGCTAACGGGAAGACCGAGTCGATCGCTGCCTGTCCTGCAGCTCGATGATCTGAATGATTAATGAAGTTCCATCCTAGCTCATAAAGTACTGTAGGGTCAGTCGTAACAACCGTATCGGGCTTTATTTTTCTAATAACCCTTACTATGTCTCGTTTTAGATCCATTGTGACCTCTAGCATGGCGTCTGGGTAATCTAAGAAAAACACATCCTTTGCACCGACAGCTTTGGCAGCATTAATTTGCTCGTCTTGCCTCATTCTAACAAGTTCCTTTGAAGTAAGTGATCTATCGTTTGTACCTTTACTGCCATCGGTAATAATTAAGTAATAGACCTCAGCACCATCGTTAGCCCACTTAGCAAAACTACCTGAAGCTGAAAAATCTAGATCATCAGGATGAGCTGCAATTCCAAGTACAATTTGGGGACTAAAATTAACGGTTTTTTGATCGGGCATTTTGATTCTTTCTTTTAATTAACAAATATCTTACTAACCAGAGTACAACAAAAATACCCAAAGCAATAGATAGGTATGCCTCATATTTTAAGACTAAACTAATATGATTACCCCCATAATATCCAATCAAAGACCAAGATGACACCCAGATTATAGAACCAATAATATTGTAGTACACAAATTTATGCCATTTCATGCTACTACTCCCGGCGATAAACCCATTTAATTGTCTTAATCCCTCAAAAAACCTAGCAACTATAACGACTATTCCGCCGCGTTTTTCAAAGAAAGCCTCAGCTTTAGCGTATTTTTTAGAATCTAGACCGATATATTTTCCAAACTTATCAATTAGCCATTTACCTCCCAGCGAACCAATTAGAAAGCTTAAACTATCTCCAAGAACACATGCAATAATTGCAACGATTATTACTGTAAAGATATTAAGCTGACCCAAGCCCGCAAAAACTGTGGCTGCAATTAGAGTTGTTTCACCTGGGACCGGTAAGCCAACTGACTCAAGCAACAACAAACTACCTACTCCAACGTAGCCATATTGATGAACGAATGGCTCGACGGACACAATTAGGGCTGGCAAGTGAGATAAATGAGACATGGCTTTAAGATAACATACTTTTAGTCTATAAACCTTCACAAGTTGTCAAATTAAAGATATAATAAACACCGAAGAACGAACAAACAAAAATGAACCCCAATAAAAGATCTTCTGGACCTCAAAACACTAAAACTCCTTTAATGCTGGGCCGGATTAGATTTATATATGGATTCTTATTGGTTATCTGTGCAGTTGTTATAATTCGACTGTTTCAACTACAAATTATTCAACATAATTATTACCAACAGGCAGCTAATCAATCACAGATTAAAGATTATGCTTTGCCAGCTCAACGTGGCGTTATTAATGCTCTTAGTAATGGTGCAGTCACACCACTTGTTTTAAACCAAACGACCTATACCTTATTTGTCGATCCACCAGACGTCACTAATCCAGGTAAGGTTGCCAAACAACTAGCTTCAGTAATTGGTGGTAGCGCCTCATCCTATCAAAGCCAGATTGAAACCAAAAACACCCAGTACGTAGTCATTAGTGACTCCATTAGCCAATCTCAGGAAACAAGTATTAGTAATATGAATATTTTTGGGATTGGCACCACACCTCAACAAAGAAGAATTTATCCCGATGGAGCTCTAGCTTCTCAGCTTCTTGGCTTTGTTAATAATAGCGGAGTTGGTGAGTATGGAATTGAACAATACTATAATAAAGTTTTATCTGGGTCACAAGGTAGTGTTAAGGGGATAACTGATGCCGGTGGAAATCTACTATACAACAAAGATAATATCGTAAAACAACCAGTTAACGGTAGCAACATTACTTTGACTATTAATCTTCCAATTCAAGAGCAAGTAGAAAATATTTTGGACGCTCAAGTCAAGAAGTTTGCACAGCCTACAGGTTCGACTCAACCAACTCACGGCAGCGCCATAGTGATGAACCCGAATAACGGAGATATTATAGCTATGGCCAACTACCCGACTTATGATCCACAGAACTACGAGCAATATGCCAATAATCAGTCAATATATCAAAACAACAGCGTTAGTTCAGTCCTAGAACCAGGTTCGATAACAAAAACACTTACTACCGCTGCAGCATTAAACGTAGGTGCTATAACAGAGAATCAGTCGTTTTACGATCCTGGTTCATGGACAGTTGATGGAAGTACCATATCAGACGTATCAATTGATGGTGGTGCCCAACAACGAAATATTGAATCAATTTTAGTTAACTCTCTAAACACCGGAGCAGTATGGATGCTGATGCAAATGGGGGGAGGTCAGATAAATCAACAAGCCCGAGATACCTGGTATAACTATTTAGTCAATAAATACAATATCGGCAATCTAACTGGGATACAACAACCAGATGAAGAAGCATTGCCAGTAATTAAACCTAGCACACCCGGAGCAGTCAATTTACAATACGCTGAGATGGTATTTGGGCAGGGGATAGATATCTCTCCAATTGAATTTATATCAGCCGAGAGCGCAGTTTTAAACGGTGGAACCTACTACCAACCAAATCTAGTTCAATCAATTAATAATTCAACAACCGGGCAATCAACACTAATTCAACCAAAAATTCTAAAATCAAATATCATAAAGCAAACAACATCTCAGGAAGTACAACAGCTTATGGAAGGTGTATATACTGCCGATTATCCAATCTGGAGCACAACTCCACCAAGAGCTGGCTACATTACTGGGGGTAAAACTGGAACCGCTCAAGTTGAGATTAATGGGGCATATTCAAACACCATCTATAACGGCACATTCATCGGTTTTATTGGAAAAACTAAACCAGACTATGTAGTTTTCGTTCAAATTTATAACCCGAATACGAGTCAGTCTATATATGATACTGCCGGTAAAGTCGCCGCAGCACCAGTTTTTGGATCAATAACAGATGTACTGGCTAATGAAGGTTACGTAAATTGATTCTAGTTTTTAGCTGAAGATTATTAATAAAAAGTTTATGATAAAAGCCAAATACTATATAATTAAATACTTAAGTCAGATAGATAATAATAGTTATAAGCGTAACTGTTTTAGGATTGATTTTAAGATAAAAATTTGTCATAGATAAGGAAACTAATGGACAGTAGTAAAAATCCGAAGGGTAAAAGTGTAGACGGTTTTGTGCCCGCCAGACTTAACTCTCATTTATCTACTCCATTTCAAAAGATTAATAAAACTAAGCTAAATGCTACAACTGGCATCGTCCCTCACAGAAAGGGTCCAGCGCTACAAAAATTCAGTCAAGGCTTTAATAAGAGATCTACTAACTTAGCACCTAGTTCAAAATTAGTGACTTCAGATGTTTCACCTTTGATTAATCCGGTGACCGTAAATCAAGACTTAATAACCGATCAACAGGAGTCTCCTAAATTATCTAGAAAACAAAGGCGTGAACAAAAAAATACTAAGCAACTAGCTAAGATCCATAAAAAAAAGAAAATTAAGCGAATTGCTAAATACTTTTCACTTCTAATTGTGGCTGCGATAATTGTAGTTGGCGGATTTTTGGGTTTTAAATTTTTCCATAATATCGATAAAGTCTTCGGCGGAAATGTAATTAGCAATATTGGTAGTTTATTCTCAAGCGACACAAATTTGAAGGGAGAGTCTAGCGGCCGAATAAATATTCTTTTAGCTGGAGATTCGTCAGACCAACTTGGACATGGCGGAGCTAATTTAACTGACTCAATTCTGATTGCCAGCCTCGATACTCAAAATAACACAGCATTTTTAATTAGTATCCCAAGAGATTTATGGGTAAATATTCCTGGAATGGGCTGGGAAAAGATTAACGCAGCCAATGACAATACCGCCACTTATTTCCCAGGTTATCCGCAAAATGGTATGGGTATTTTAGAACATGTAATAACATCAGATCTTGGAATCCCAATCGATTATTATGCACTTTCAGACTACGGAGCCTTTAGTAGTGCGGTTAATGCAGTCGGTGGGGTTACTGTCAATATCCAAAGTCCAGATCCAAGAGGGTTATATGATCCAAACACTAACCTAAAACTAGCAAATGGACCAGCAACCCTAGACGGTCAAGAGGCTTTAAATCTAGCTAGAGCCCGTGGCGATGGTTATGGCTCATACGGTTTCCCAAATTCAGATTTTGATAGAACTGAGCACCAAAGGCAAATCTTTACGGCAGTAGCTCAAAAAGCCAAGTCTATTGGCGTGCTGGCTAATCCAATTAAAATTGGCGATTTGTTTGATACCCTTGGCAATAATGTTGAGACAGATCTATCACTGAAAGATGTCTTGGCATTGATTAAACTAACTAAAAATATGGACCTATCTAAGATCCAATCTTTTTCATACTGTTCAACCCTATCGGTTGGGTTAAATGGCTGCACGACCCCAGTCTTAACCGACTATACTGATCCAATTAGTGGTCAAGAAGCTATAATACCAGTTGCTGGAATCGGTGATTTCACCCAGTTGCAACAATATTATAACCAACTTACTTCGTCTAATGCTCTAACTAAAGAGAACGCAAATATTATAATCTTAAACGGCAGTAATACTTCTGGTATAGCGGCAGTCTACCAAACAAAGATTGTTAATGCTGGTGGTAATGTTAGCTCAATTGCAGATGCACCAAGCGTCATAACCAACAATGAGGTCATTGACAACTCTGGAGGTCTTTATCCAAATACCAAGACTTATCTTGAATCAATGTTCGGTAAAACAGTCGTAGCCTCTACTTCGTCTAATAACCCAAGTGGCGCTACATTTGTAGTAATTATTGGTAGTAATCAAAAACAACCAACTACCTCAACCACGAATTGATATATTAAATCAGGTTAGTAATTTATACTTAGTTAGGTATGGATTATAAGCAGAGATTAAAATCTCTAAACCCAGAACAACTTGAGGCTGTCGATTCGATTGATGGTCCGTTGGTTGTTAGAGCTGGACCGGGGACAGGTAAAACTCAGATCCTGACTATGAGGATCGAGAATATATTATTATCCCGTGACGTACTTCCAGAAAATATTTTATGCCTGACCTTTACTGAAAGTGCGGCAGAGAATATGAGAACTCGGTTATTCAAAGCAATCGGTAAGCCAGCTAGAAATGTTAACTTTTACACTTTTCACGGTTTTGGTAGTCACTTAATATCTAAGCTCAATGATTATTCTGATACTACCAATCTTTATAAATCGATTGAAGAGATAGCTGGCTTTGAAATCATTGAACAATTATTAGGAAAACTTGGTCATGACAACCCATTAAGCCGTAAAAATGATGATGGCTTTTATTATATTAAATTCATTAACACGGTCTTCAGTTGGTTAAAACAGTCTGGCCTAGATTCTCAAACAATTCTAGGGGATCTTGATACATCAGAAAAGTTTTTTAAATTATCATCTAAGGATTTAAATGACGCTTTATCTGATAGAATCAGCAAAAAAAATATGGAACTCTACGGGCAACTTTTTCGATCACTAAAAACGAATCATCAAAAATATCCTTCAACAACTGGCACTCAATCCCTAACCGAACTAGATGCTGCAATTATAGACGTTGGAGTTACGGGTGTAACTAAATCAATGACTCAATGGAAAAGCAAGTGGACAGCTAAAAATTATTTAAATCAAATCATATATAAGGATCAGCGAAATCTTGAAAAATTTAGAGCTACCATTAAATTGCTCGATCAATATCAAAAAGTTCTAGCATCCAAAGGCTACTATGACTTTGACGACATGATACTCAAAGCCTGCGATGCACTGGAGACAAATTTGGAGTTTAAACTTAACATCCAAGAGCAGTATCAATACGTTTTAATTGATGAATATCAGGATACAAACGGAGCCCAAAATAAACTTCTTCGTCTACTTTGCGATAACCCTGTTTATGAGGGGAGTCCGAATCTAATGGTAGTTGGTGATCCTGATCAAGCTATCTTTAGCTTTCAAGGTGCCGATAGCTCTCTGTTAACAAATTTTGCAAAGACCTGGAGTAATAGCAAACAGGTGACTCTAATCTATAACTACCGTAGTGGTCAGGATCTGTTAAACTTCTCAAAGTCAGTTTTAGATCTAGCTAACGAAGATAGTAAAAGCGTCTCACTAATCGCTGGGACTAAAATAAATAAAACAATTATCGAATCGGCAATTGCTGAAACTCCAACTGAGAGTTATTTTTCAGTTGCCAGTCGAATTCAAGGTTTAGTTAAATCTGGCATTGAGCCTAAAGATATTTGTATTATTTCAAAAGAACATTCTCAGCTTACAAAAACTCTACCGTTTCTAGCTGAACTTGAAATTCCGGTATCATACGAGAGAGATAATAATATTCTCAACCAGCCTAGAATTATTGAAATAATTGATCTTCTTAGTCTGGTCCAAGCAATCGCAGACTCAAATATGGGCCAGGTTAACGCCCTACTAGCAAAAGTTATTGCTAGCGACTACTGGCAGCTTCCAACAGATTTATGGTGGGACATAGCACTAGATTCAAAACTTAATTACCATCGTTGGACTGAAGCGATTGAGTCTACCTCTGATAAAAACCTAAAAATAATTTGGACGAGCCTGAAAACAATTGCTAAATTATCTAAGACAAATTCATTTGAATTAATCTTTAACCAAGTTATAGGAGCAAGATCAGTTGATTTAGGCAATGACCAAACTTTTACAGTGCCATGGCTCAAGTTTCATTTTTCGAAACAAACCAGTCCTGAGACAGACTTTATAATATTTATTCATCAGTTTAATAAATTAAAAATGTTTTTTAACAACTGGCTTGAATATAGTACTGAAAGCGTTAGATTAACGGATTTTATTAGATTCACTAGATTGATTGATAAAGACTATATTAAATTAGTTGACCACTCAACAGTTAGCAATAGCTCAAACGCAGTCACTCTAACTACGGCTTATAAAGCAAAGGGTGAAGAATGGGATCACGTTTTTGTCCTTGATTGTAATAATAGATTATGGGCAAAGACTCGAGGCAGTAAATTGGATCAGTTCAGCTTACCAATTGCATATCAATTTATTGAACCAGCCTCATATCTTTCAGAAAACATTGTTAAGCCATTCTACGTGTCAGTCACTCGCGCCAAAAAACAATTAATCTTAAATAACTATCTCGTAAATGACAACGGCATAGCTAGCGAATTCTTGGATTGGATTGATCCAAAACTCACTAAACAGGTTAGCGTCGCACACTCAAATAAAGCCGAAATAGCTAACTTTTTGAATCAAGACTGGCAATCTAGGCTTTTAGATCAAAAAGTCGATTATAAGCAAGCTCTGCAGCCACTATTAGACAATTTTAAGCTGAGTGCAACACTCTTGAATAGCTATCTTGAAATAACAGACATTTCGACTAATTCGTTTATATTTGATTCATTGCTTCGGGTTCCACAAATTATTCAACCACGATTAATTTATGGGACTGCAATGCACGGCGCCATTAGCAATCTTCACAAGATTAACGCTAACGAGAATCGAGTTATAACGTTGACTGAATTAATGGAAAAATTTGATGAAAATCTAAAAAATACACCGCTTACTCAGGAAGAGATTGAGTTCTTTAGCAAAAAAGGGCATGATGAATTGTCAATTTGGTATAAAAAACATAAGAACGACTTTAATAGTTTCGATTTGAGTGAGTATAAAATTAACCAGTTATATCTCGACTCCGGTCCGGAGAGATTAACTGGTGAGATTGACTTACTTAAATTCGACGGCAAAGAAAACGCAAGTATCATAGATTATAAATCGACCATACCACCCGCTAAAGACTCTGGGTTATTAAAGGACCCAAAGGAGTATCGATATCGCAGACAGTTACTATTCTACAAAGTCTTATTAGATAGCATTAACTACAAGCGAGATTCTAAACTAGTTAATATTGAAACTGGGGTTATTGAGTTTCTAACGCCTAATGAAGTAGGTAATATTATCGATACCCGAATAGTCTTTACCGACACAGAGGTAAGGCGAATGAAGACTTTAATCACTGCGGTCTGGGTGAAAATCATGAATCTTGAGATTGTAGATACAACTAAATATGATAGAACAATTAAGGGCATGATAGCCCTAGAAGACGATCTTATCTCTGGAAAGATATAAAAAAACGACCTCTTTCGAGGCCGCTCTTTATAATAATAGTTTAACTACTATTTTTTAGCTTTTGCTTTTGGTTTTGCCATTGGTTTAGCGGCTGAACTTGTACTCATACTAGCAGTGAGTACACTGCCTTGATCAAAGTTCTTAACTAAAACCAATTCATAAAGATTGAATCCTAAGATTGCACCAACGATTGGGCCTAGAACATATGCCCAACTGAATGATCTTAGTGATATCGCTATAGCTGGGTTGATTAAACCATTACCAGCTAGAGAGGCAACAACGATACCTACGAATAATCCAACTCCAACTAATATAGCTTTTTCGTGTAGATCTAATTTTTTGTCTGTGTGATTTAGAGCTGCAGCTATTGCTAGAGCAAAGACTAATGCACCTAAACCTTCAGCAATCATTACTCTCCAGTCAAAGCCACCTGTAGCAGTCTTAGATAGAGTAGTATTTAGGAAATACTCTCCGACTTTTAGTGCACAGTAACCAGCTACAACTTGTAGAACGACATATACGATGGCGTTTAGTGTACTGATCTTTTTAACAGTCCAAAGACCAATTGTAACTGCTGGATTTAAATGTGCGACAATTTTACTGCCAAACACAATCATGAACATACCGTAGACTAAGGCAGCTGCTAAACCTGAGAAAAAGGTAAAGTTAGTTCGTACCAACATTGCCATGAAAGCAAGTGCGAGTATGAATGTTCCGACCAATTCTGCGGCCAAAACGTTAGTAATTTTTCGTGGTGACATTATGTGAAACCCTCCTTAAGTTATTGATTAATTATAAGCATAGACCAATCTCGCATAGTTTTGCAAGTCATTTTGTATCTTGGACTACCTACGTTCCTGAAGCTTGTGAAGTTGAGCGATTTTGATTTTAGCGGCTAGTAAATCGACTAAGTTATTAGCATCCTCTAAATTAACCTGATCTTTTGCGTTTAACTTCATCTCTTTAGCTCTTTCATAAGCTTTTTTAGCTTCCGCTTCGTTAATTTCTGAAGCATTGTCGGCCTCACCAACTATTGCTTTTAATACATCATTTTTGATCTCAATTACACCACCGTTGCAGGTGAAGTACTCGAGTTTATAATCTCGATCTTTGGAACTTCGTCTAACTGATATCACACCAATTGTAGCAACGGCCGTAAGTGGCATATGACCGGGCAAAACTCCTATCTGACCATCTAGGGTAGGTAAAATGACCTCATAGACCTCACCGTCAAATTTGATGCCAGTTAGAGTAATTAATTGAAACTTAATCATTACGCCTTTGCGACCTCTGAGATGTCGCCACACATAAAGAAGGCTGACTCAGGGGTGTTATCATGCTTACCATCTAATATCTCTCGGAAACCCTTGATTGTATCTTTGAGAGGTACATATTTACCAGGTTTATTAATAAAGACCTCCGCCACAAAGAAAGGTTGAGTTAAAAATCTCTGTATCTTTCTAGCTCTAGCTACTAGTTGTTTATCTTCCTCAGATAATTCTTCCATACCTAAAATAGCAATAATGTCCTGTAGGTCCTTATATCTTTGCAAGACTCTCTGAACTTCACGGGCCACGTTATAGTGATCTTCACCAACTATTTCAGGGTCTAAGATATTGGAACTCGAATCGAGCGGATCAACGGCTGGGTAAAGCCCCAATTCAGTCAGAGCTCTTGACAATACAATTGTAGAATCAAGATGAGCAAAAGTTGTAGCAGGGGCAGGGTCGGTTAAATCATCAGCTGGGACATAGACTGCTTGTACTGAAGTAATTGAGCCTTCTTTAGTTGAAGTAATTCGCTCTTGAAGCTGGCCCATTTCTTGAGCAAGGTTTGGTTGATAACCAACAGCCGAAGGCAATCTTCCGAGTAGTGCCGATACTTCAGCACCTGCCTGAGTAAATCTAAATATATTATCAACAAAGAACAGTACGTCATTACCTTTGTCTCTAAATCCTTCAGCAATAGTTAATCCAGATAGTCCAACACGTAACCTAGCACCTGGTGGTTCGTTCATTTGACCGAAGACAAGTGAGGTTTTGTCTAACACTCCAGATTCAGCCATCTCGTTATATAAATCGTTACCTTCACGTGTTCGTTCACCAACTCCAGCAAAAACTGAATACCCGCTATGAAACTTCGCAATATTATTTATAAGCTCAGTGATTAAAACAGTTTTGCCGACTCCGGCACCACCTAAAAGTCCAGCTTTACCACCTTTAGTCATAGGACAAATTAGATCGATAACTTTAATACCAGTTTCCAAAATTTCAACCTTACCAGATTGATCAACTAGAGGTGGTGCTTTACGATGTATCGGGGCATACATAGAAAATTTGTTTGGTTTATCATCAATTGGCAGTCCCATAACATTAAACATTCGTCCTAAAGTCTCATCACCAATTGGCACGCTAATTGGCGCTCCAGTATTTACAACTTCAGTACCACGAGCTAGTCCATCAGTGGTTCCAAGTGATATAGCCCTTACCGTGGTTTCGTTTAAATGTTGGGCAACCTCTAAGGTAAGTTCTTGACCATGATCAATGACTTTAAGCGCATGATAAATTGCTGGTAGTTGATCAATTGGAAACTCTACGTCAACAACCACACCTACGATTTGGGTAATTTTTCCTTTATTTTGTTTCTCAGTCTTAGTTGGCATATATTCTCCTTGTCTTTACGAATTTAGGGCTTCAAAACCACCTGAAATTTCAGCCAGTTCCTGGGTTATTCCAGTCTGTCTTGCAGTATTAAATTTCAGTGTATATTGATCAATTAAATCACCGGCATTATCAGTTGCATTCTTCATTGCCATCATTCTCATTGAATGCTCTGAGGCTAAACTATCCAAGACTGCCTGCCAAATAATTGCGTCAAGTAATCGTTCAACGCTGTAACTTAAAACTAGCTCTACTGTTGGTTCAAAATTTGTATAATTCTTGGCTGAATTATCGATTGGTTTTATTGGCAAAATCTCAGATACTACCGCTGTTTGAATTAGTTGAGATTTAAATTGAGTATAGATGACATCCACCTCATCAATTTCCAACTTGTCATACATCGATACTATGGTATTTAGAATTGGCTTGATATCGTTGGATGTTGGTTTATCGCCAAAGGCAAAGTATACAGCTTCGAGGTCAACCTGTTTCAACCTTGAAGCAAAGTTAGCACCTTGCTTGCCAACAGCAATTACTTTTGAATGGACACCTCTGTCACGATCGACTAAGACTGAAGTACTAAGTAGTTTGAGCACGTTATAGTTATAGGCTCCAGCCAAACCACTATTTGAAGTAATTATAATATACAGTTTATTTTTGACCTTTCTATGATTGAAAAATGGATTAATTTTGACCTCAGCGAGAGTGCTTAAGTCAGTCAAAAGTTCTGCAGCTGCCTCGGCATAATCTCGACTTAGTTTGGCAAAGTCTTGTGCCTTACGCATTTTACTAGCTGATACTAGTTCCATAGCTTTTGTAATCTGGCGGGTATTCTTAATGGAACTTATTTTGCGTCTTAGAGTTACTGTATTTGCCATTACTTATTGTTGTCCTTTTTAGTCTCGGTCTTTACTGTATGTTCAACATAACTGGCAGCTATTTTATTACAAATTTCTATAATCTTTTTTTGATTATCTTCAGTTGCCTCGGACCCATCACTAATTTGTTGAATGATTGTTTTATGGTTTGATTCTATCTCTCTAAATAAACTATCAACTGCTAGGTTAATTTTTTTAACCGGTACCCTATCAAAACAACCTGCAGAAGCTGAGAGTAGGGAAGCATACATCTGCCAGATTGCTCTAGGTTGATACTGAGGTTGTTTTAGCATTTCAGTTAGTCGCTCACCTCGATCAATTCGTTGCCGAGTCTCAGCATCAAGATCAGTTGAAAATTGCGAGAAGGCTGCTAATTCACGGTACTGAGCTAGATCAATTCGAAGTGATTTAGATACACTCTTAACTGCTTTAGTCTGAGCATTTCCACCAACACGAGAAACCGACAATCCGACTGAAACAGCAGGACGTATCCCTTGATAGAACAGACTAGTATCCATGAAAATCTGACCATCAGTAATCGAAATAACATTGGTAGGGATATAGGCACTAATATCCCCAGCCTGAGTTTCAATTATTGGTAAAGCAGTTAAACTACCACCACCTAATTTATCGCTTAGTTTTGCAGCTCGCTCAAGTAACCTTGAGTGCAGATAGAATACATCCCCAGGATAGGCCTCTCTACCTGGTGGACGGCGCAGAAGTAATGACATCTGCCTATAAGCAACAGCGTGCTTAGATAGATCATCATAAATAATTAATGCATGCTGAGAATTGTCTCTAAAATATTCGCCAATTGTACAGCCAACATACGGGGCAAGATAGACTAGCGCAGCTGGATCAGCGGGGCTAGTTGCAACCACGATAGTTTGATCCATAACACCCTCTAGCTTGAGTCTTTCGACAAGTGCTGCAACTTTACTAAGTTTTTGGCCTATAGCAACGTAAATATTAATGACACCAGTTTTTTGTCGAAACTGATTAATCATAGTGTCGATAGTTATTGCAGTTTTGCCAGTTTGACGATCTCCAATAATTAACTCTCTCTGACCACGACCAATTGGTATCATGGCATCAATTGCGGTAATTCCGGTCATTAGTGGCTCAAAAACACCTCTTCGAGCCAAAACTCCTGGTGCAGTTTTCTCGATTGGACTAGTTTGCTTAGTTTTAATCGCGGGACCTCCATCAAGTGGATTACCCATTGGATCTACAACTCTCCCAACTAGTTCAGGTCCTACTGGGATTTCAAGAACCCTACCAACTAGCTTGACTCTAGCTCCAGCTCTAACTAGGGAATCTTCACCAAGTAGCACTGCACCAATCTCATCTTCACCTAAGTTGAAGGCAAAAGCAGTAACTGGGTCAGTTTCAGTTTGGATCTCAAGCATTTCATTAAAGCCACAATTTCTAAGTCCATAAATCCAAGCGATACCGTCACCAATTCTAGTGACTACGCCAACATTTTCAATTTCTGGGTTAGATCGAATGTGCTCTATAGCTTGTTTAATATCGTTCGATAATTCCTTAATAGATAGTTCTTGCATAGGTCTTAACCTTTTCCTTCCATGGTTGCAAAGTTTTTAAATTCTGTCATCTTAGTTGCAATCGTTAGATCAAGTTGTCTATCAGGGAGCTCTAATATTACTCCAGCAATTACTGATGAGTCTAATTCTTCTATTATTTTTATTCGTTTAGTGTTTGGGAAGTTTTTAATAACAAGTGCCTTGATATCTGTTTTGACTTGTGTGCTTAGTGGATAAGCAGATCTTGCAATTACATCAATATATCCTAAATCTGCCCAATCACGTTCAACATCTCTCATTAGAGAATTTAGCGATCCAGTCTTTCTAGTTTCAAGTAAAATTCTCGCAATATCTTTTGCTAAAGGCTTGGTCACACCTTTTTTATAACTATGGTTTGAAATTACACTCGCAAGTTGTGACCGGGTTAAATTCATTTCTTACTCCCATTAAGTGCCTTATCGATTAACTTGGCATCTTTTTTAGCATCTAGTTTTTCACCAATTATGGCTTCGGTAGCATCTGAAACTAAGCCAACTAATTCATTCTTTAATTTATCTCTAGCTGAATTAACATCACGCTCGAGTTTTTGTTTAGCATCCTCCGCAATTAAAGAAGCTTTTTTAGTGGCATCCTTTTCAGCTGCGATTAACATAGATCTCGATTGCTGATGAGTTTCTAAAATTATTTTGTCAACTTCTGCTCTAGTTTTACTCAGCTCATCTTCAATAGTTTCTTCTAACTCATGTTTCTTCTTATTCATTGATTCACCAAGTTTAATCCCATCATTAATTAAGTCAGTTCGTTCCTTTAGTAGCTTAATGATTGGTTTAAATGCCCAACGTTTGAGAATTAAAAAAACTATTAGAAATGAACCAAGCTGAATTAAAAAAGACGACAGCGAAAAGCCTAAGGCCCCGATGCCTGAACTACTAGCAAAAATTAAATCAGTTGGAATTCCCATGTATTTTCTTAAAAATTATTACTTAACAATAAAGATTGAAGCGAAGGCGAGTAGTGCGAAAAGCTCAATAATTGCAATAAACACTAGAGCCTGACCCAAAAACTTAGAGGCTTCAGGGTTTCGTCCGACAGCTGCCATATAATTACCACCGATGATACCGATACCAATTCCTGGCCCAATAAAACCTCCACCAATCATTAAACCCTTACCAATAATTGCGGTGTTGACTGCATCTGCTATTAAAATCATTTATTTCTCCTTAATTTATTAATTATCTACAAAAAATTAATACACTTTTGCCCATTTAAAAGTGTATTAAGCTTTTTCAGATTGTAACCTTATTCTTTCAGTTACCAGCTCATCGGTCAAGTCATCACTATGCTCAGCAGTTGCGTGATTAACCGAAATCGCTAAATACATGACACTCAAGATGACAAAAATATAAGCCTGTAAGGCTCCTACAAATAACTCGATGATTGTAAATGGAGCAGATGTAACAGGTGCTAGAAAACTACCAAGGTAGGCAAATACGGCAATAACGATTTCACCAATTGTTACGTTTAAAAACAACCTAATCGATAGGCTAATAACTCTTGTCATGTCCGTAAACATTTCAATTAACCCTAGGAATAGATACATTGGGTTTAGGGGATTGCCAATAAAGAAATGTTTAATATAATCTTTAGCGCCAGCTTCTTTAATTGAGGCCACGTAGACAAGACCCATAGTAATTATACCGACTGCTAAGGTCGCATTTAGATCGCCAGTAAACGGTCGAAGCAGGGGATTGCCATGGATTTTAATTGCCTCACCAACGCCAGGTACTAAACCAAGCCAGTTATTAAACAATAAAAAGAAAAATAAAGTTACAAAGTAAGGTACATACTTTGTACCTCGCTCTCGATCCTCAAAGCTTGATTCGACTAAGTTTGAGATAAAACCAACACCAACTTCAACGAATTGGGTAAGACCACCTTTAGGTTTAACCGTCATTCGTTTTGCAATTGTAATTAAAGTAACCAGTAAAATTACTCCACAAATCCAACCATAGAAAATTGAATTAGTAATAGTTACCCCATGGATAGTGAATATATCTTTTGAAGTAATATAGACTACCGGTCCACTACTAGCAAAGCCTCCCAAAATACCAATCATTATTTAGTTCCTTTGGGTTTTATATTTTGATTAAATTCAACTAATACACTTCTCAGTACGTAATAAAATCCGCCGATTGCCAATAGAATTCCTAAAATAGTTAGATATGGGCTCGTCTTAAGATGTTGGTCTAATTTAACTCCCCCAATTAGCGGAATTAAGACTACAATTGCTAATTTCCAACTCATTTGCAGGCTTGCATTTAACAGACTAAGGTTATTAGCATTAGTTTTTCGGTCAGCAATAATCATCCTACCCTTTGAACTCATGTTAAGGCAATTATAACAGATGTGGACAAGGTAGCGCAAGATTCCAATTTTAGTGTTTTTATGCTATAATTGAAGTATGGTAACAGTATATTCAACTACTTGGTGTGCTTATTGTCACGCCGCAAAAGATTATTTAGACAAATTAAAGGTCAAATACACTGATAAAGACGTCGAAAAAGATCCAGCTGCAGCTCAAGAATCAGTTGCTAAATCTAGTCAAATGGGAATTCCTGTGATTGATATTGATGGCACTATTATCGTTGGTTTTGATAAGTCTAAAATTGATCAAGCACTTCAAGCTAATAAACTGGTGTAATAACTACATATAGCGTTTTGGTTGTAAATTAAGCGCTACATGTGCTACAATTTAAATCACAATTGGTAATTAATCGATTGGAGGTCATAGTGGCACTTCGCGAATTTGAAACACCATTAATAGGTGAGATACACTCTCCAGATCTTAATTTTCCATTTTCTCCTGAGGTCAATACCGCTCTTAGAGTTCATATCCTTATAGCATCTGGTGCATTTGATGACAGAATGACGATTGTAAATCAATTAAAGATTGAATCCGGTAATTCACTAATAAGTCAGTTTGTAACAACAAAAATCATTAATGAAAAACCGATTAACGCCGATATGATCGCCTTCAGCCTAGAAAAATCGCAGATGGAAAGCACGGATGGTAGAAATCGAGGCTCAGCAATCGATATAAGTTTTTTTGAATACCTCACTGGAATTATTGATTTAGGAGATAGAGTCGAACAAATAAAAAGACAAAAAAATGAAGGGTCGATTAAAATGTCGACTGAGATAAAAAGTATATTTAAACATGATGATATATTAATGTCTTTAGAAAAAAGATTAAGAAGTCTATCGGGTGCTTCAGAAGACGAAAAAAGACCCTATAGAAGAGCTATCCTAGCTCAAAAAGCAGTCCTAATAGGCATAAATCTTCAAAAATTGACTTACTAACTTTGGCTCGAAGATTTTTTCTTATTAGATATAATTGAATTTATCCGGTCTTGAGCAACTAATATCGGAGACCCTGAATAGACTATAATTGCTCCGAGTAATCCAAGATACCATCTTTTTAGATTATGAACTTTCAAGGTTTTCGGCCAGAGAAGTAAATAACTCCATAATTTGCCATAATCTGAGTAGAGACGACGGACATATACGTTCATCCCAACACCTGTAGCATAGGTTATTTGATAGCCCAGGTGATGTAGGTGGATTGATAGATCAAGATCTTCGTGGATATCGTTTCTGAGACAGACTTTGTTTTTAACTTGTTTCCAAGAATCTTTTGTAATTGCCATTGACGATCCCCAAAGAGGGTAGTGACCTAAAATAAATCTATTAAACCTAAAAACAATTTGAGATGAAATCCAAGAGTAGATAATTGGATTAGAAGCGTTATACCAATAGGCATCACTAGTCCAAGCATAGTTTTTTAGATGTTCTTCATCTTCATAGAATTTCATAATCGTGGCCACCCAATTTATTGGCAGTCTTGAGTCAGAATCTATTCTGGCCAAGATATCAGATCGGCTTGAATCAAAACCAGCATCTCGAGCAAAGACTATACCTTGCTTAGGTTCACGAACTACTCTTACGAAATCAAATTTTTTAGCGATCGCTACTGAATCATCGGTTGAGTTATTATCTACAACTATGACCTCAGTTGGCCGAACAGTCTGCTTTTGGATTGATTCTAAACATCCCTTGATGTGGTCAGATTCATTATAGACTGGTATAATTATTGATAACGTTAATGCTTTATTCATATTAACTTCTATATCTAATTATGGCACAAAAAAAACATTCGAAAAAAATTACCTCTAATAAGTTCTGGAAAAACAATCCTTTAACGAAGTTATTTATGTTCTTGGTTCATTGGTTTACTAAGTCAATTTGGCACAAAATCTTGTTTTGGTTTTTGGCAGTAGTTTTTGTTTTCATTGGCATGATGTATAGCATTGCTAGATGGTACATTTGGACGCAAAGGGACGTTACATATAATTTAGGTGTGAGTTTTGTTCCTGACTATGCTGAGAGTTTAGGTTTAGATCCGACTCAAACTCTTAATGCAATATTTAGTGACCTTAAAATTAAAAATATTAGAATTACCAGTTATTGGAGTGACATTGAATCAACCCAAGGGACATATAACTTTTCACAGCTCGACCAAGAATTCGCTATGGCAGATCAGTATCACGTTAAGGTTAATCTAAGCATCGGATTACGCCAACCTCGTTGGCCAGAATGTCACATTCCATCATGGGCAACTAATGAACCTTACTCAGTTTGGGATCCCCAGTTAAATAAGTTTATTACGGCTGTAGTGAACCGATATAAAGGTAATCCTGAGCTCAGTACTTATGAGCTCGAAAACGAGTATTTCCTAAAGGCTTTCGGAACCTGTAGCAATTATTCTAGACAGAGATTGATTAATGAATTTAATATGGTTAAGAATTTAGACCCTAATCACCCAATTCTTATAAATAGAAGCAACAACGCTCTTGGCACGCCCCTTGGCCAACCAACCCCAGACGTCTTTGGAGTATCAGTTTACAAACGAGTCTGGGATAAAACTATAACTCACCGCTACTTCGAATACCCATTTCCTGCTTGGTTCTATGCGTTTTTGGCAGGAACTGAGAAAATTATTACCGGAAAAAATACTCAGTTAACCGAACTTCAAGCTGAGCCATGGCCACCAACTTCAATGACTGCAGCCAGTGAAGCAGAACAGATGAAATCAATGTCTCCAAGTCGGTTAATTAGCAGATTTCAATATGGTAAAGCAACCGGTATGAAAACCATTGATTTATGGGGGGTAGAGTGGTGGTATTACCAAAAAGAAATTAAACATAATTCAGCTTTCTGGAATATTGCAGAAAAAGAATTTGCAGAAACATACTAAAACTTTTGTACCTGTTATCTAAGTAGTTCATAATTATCTTATGGCTAAAACTAAGAAGAGATCATCAACGAATATAATATCTAATCGACGAGCTCGATTTGATTACAGTTTAAACGAACCGATGACGGTTGGTATTGTATTAAATGGTGCCGAAACTAAAGCAGTCAGGAATGGTCATGCACAACTCAAAGGCTCATATGTTAATGTCTTAAATAATGAGCTATGGCTAATTAACTGCATGATAACTGGCAGCAATGCTGCGCCAATTAACGAAGACGATAAAACCAGAAGTCGGAAACTTCTTGCTAGTCGAAAAGAAATTAATCAGCTTATTCAGGCAAAAAAATCTGGCTCAACAATCGTACCGCTAGAGATTTTAACCGCTACCAAATACATTAAACTTAGAATTGCTTACGGAGTCGGGAATAAAAATTATGACAAGCGTGATATTCTAAAAAAACGCGATGAACAGAGAAGTATCGACAGGTTTGTCCGTGGTAAAAACACATAAATTAGCTTTGGGTTTACTGAACATAACCGCCAATTAATTTTAAGTTCAGTCAAATAGATACTACAATAGAGACAGTTTTTGTTTAATCGGAGTTAATAATGAAATTAGTTGTAATGATACCGTGTCTGAACGAAGAGACAACTCTTCCGTTAGTCTTTGAAACTATGCCAAAAAAGATTGAAGGAATTGATGATTTTGAAATTCTAGTTATTGATGATGGGTCAACAGATAAGACATACGAAGTCGCTAAAAGCCTTGGAGTTAAACATTTTATTAGACATAAAGTTAACCGTGGTCTAGCTTATTCTTTTCGTGAAGGTCTCAAGGAATCCCTTAGACTTGGTGCTGATATCATCGTGATTACTGATGGAGATAACCAATATCCTCAGGAAATGATCCCAGAACTGATTAAACCAATTATGGAAGGCAACGCCGATGTTGTGATTGCTGATCGTCAAACATCAACCATTGATCATTTTTCACTGTTAAAAAAATTCCTTCAAGTTTTTGGCACTTGGGTACTTAATAAGTTAGCTAAAACTGATGTAGCTGATGGAACAAGTGGCTTTAGAGCCTACTCAAAAAAGGCTGCTATGGACCTTAATTTGGTAGCACCATTATTTGCTACTGAGGCAGTTATTCAATCCGGCAACAAAGGCCATAAAACCGAAACTATTATTATCAAAACAAACCCGAAAACTCGTGAATCAAGAGTAATGAAATCAACTATTTCACATGCTCGTAAGTCTGGAATTGTAATTCTTAGAAGCCTAATGATGTATGAACCTTATGCAATTTTTGTAACTATTGGTTTAGTGTTATTAGTGATAGGAGCAATTCCATTTGTTCACTATTTATTCTTGTATTTGACTATTAAAAACGCTAGTGGGCCTCATCACATCCAGCTATTAATTGTTGGTGGAGTATTGTTAACTGCCTCATTTATCTCTTTTACCCTTGGATTAATAGCAGATCTAATTAGAGTTAACCGAATCCTTATCGAAGAAGTCCTAGATAACCAAAAAAACCAAATGTATAAATAGTTCTAGTTAAAGAACCAATCTTTAGTGGTGTAGGTTTCTTGACCTTTAACTACTAACTTAGAGGTTATTTTCTTAGCCTCGTGATTAACATTAACCACCGCACCATTATTCCAATACCAAGTATTATCACTTCTAGCAATAAAGGTCAGAAGTCCTCCGCCCTCTAAGAACATAATTAATACCAACATTGAGAATATCAATTTTTTAGAAACTGATGATTTTAGACTTAAACTAAATGCACTACCTGCAATTGCGCCAATAAAAATTAGTATTGGTAGAAGATAGCGTCCATTCATTAGCTCTAAAGTATCGGTATAACGATAATCACTATATCCTTGAAAAATTAAGATTGCTACATATAGCAGACAGATCCAACTTAAAAATACTAGGTATGAGTTTTGTTTAAGTATTGATCTCCTATATCTAAAAATAGAATAAATGAAATAGAAAAAAACAATTATTGAGGCAGCGATGGGTAAAGGTAGTGGTGGGTAGTTGGTAAAATTATTAGGACCATTGACTGCAAAAAATAATCTATACCACATCCAGTAAGCCCATGATCCTAGATAATGAACTGGGCTCATAAAAGTAACCTTGGTCCTGCTATCAACTATTGCCTGATGCCAACCGTTGTCTACATTCCAGACACTATAATTATTACATTGTTTTGCTGTTAGGACTTTAGAGCAGTTTGGATCAACTGAATGATACTTGATGACGTTTACTACGTCCCGTTGAACAAACATACTGCCTAGGAACAAGAACAAAACTATGACAAATATCTTCCAAACGAGTGATTGTTTTTTCCAACTACTTATAAACTGCTTAATTAGTTTAGCTGTAGAGAGTTTGTAACTTTCATAGATCAAATATATTAGATATAAAACTATTCCTAAAAAAATCGGTGCAAATTCAATCTTAACTAGCAATGCAATTAGACAGATCAAAAATAACCAAACAATTGATTTGGCGTCTAATTTTTTGGCCTTAATCTGATCAATAACATTGAAACTAAGTAGTGCACTAAGTGCTACAAGTGGCATAAGTAAGTCATCGTAATTTACTTGGCCAGCAAGTTGTGGAACAACTGGTATTAGAATAAATAAAAATAGTATTACGTTAGCCAGTTGATCAGACAAACCGACTCGACTGAGAACTTTTTTAAAAATTGGTAGCGAAGCTGCGAAAAGTCCAATATCTATAAATCTAAATATTATTACTTGGCCAACTTGTCCATGTACAAATAGATTGATCAAACGATATATAAAACCCATAAGATAGTGATATAAAAACGATGGATCACGGGCCACAGTTCCATAAACATCACCACCAACTGGCTGCTTAGACAAATAGGGTAACCAATGATGCGAATAAGTTTGAATCAACCCAAAATGGAAGCTCTCATCAAAGGCCTGTGGATAAGCAGCTGATAACGCAATCCAACTAGCTTCAAATATAAAAATCCCAAAAATAAACCAGAATAACCTATTTGATCCAAGAAGGGAGTGGAGCTTTTTATTTATTCTTCCCATATGTTTTTATACCTTATTATATTTATCTGCGTCTAGACTGGACGTTGCTACCCTAGATTTCGTGAGTCTTCAATTTTAGTGTTATCATCAATTATAAATCAATATGAAAAAGAATCGACTTTATTTAGTCTTAAGTGTTGGCCTACTTATACTTGCGATAGCTGTTTTTGGCTACTATATAAATACACATGGATTTCTACTAACAAGATTAAAAACCATTAGCCCTTGGATAGTTTTTTGGTTATTACTTTTATATAGTTTTTGGTTTCTGGTACTGTCTTTAATTATTAAAAGCAGCCTTAGAATTTGTAATATAAAAATTCCAAATAAAGAAAACATTTTACTAAACTCCTACTCGACAATTGTAAACTTTTTTGTACCAGGGCAAGGTGGTCCAGCAGTCCGAGGTGCATATCTATATAAAAAACATAAACTAAGAATTAGACTCTACGTTTTTGTTACCCTGATCTATTACCTAATCTACGGTTTAATTAATTCACTAATTGCATTTAGTGATACAAGCCTTTGGTGGGTATTGATTCCTTTAGTTATCGGAGTTGTAGTTATTAGCATATATGGTGGCCGGAAATATATATCTCGGTTTAAAATTAAGTCCGAAGAGTTAGACATAAGCCTGAAGAACATCCTATTTTTAATACTGGCCACACTTCTGCAAGTTGTAATTGTCATAGCAATCAACTTAGTTGAACTACATTCAGTCAATTCAAATATCTCACTCAGACAAATCCTAATCTACACAGGAGTTGAAAATCTTGCCGTGTTTGTTGCACTAACTCCAGGTGCAATAGGGATTCGTGAAGGCTTTCTAATCTTTAGTCGTAAACTTCATCATATTAGCGTCGCCAATATTATTTCAGCAAGTATTATTGATAGAGCAATTTTTATAATCGTGCTAGCTCTTCTGTTAGGCTATGTAATTGTTTCGCACGCTAAATCAAAACTCTCCTCCAAATAAAAAGACTCTCTATTTAACTAGAGAGCCTTTCTTTTGTTTTTAAATAGAAATATCTATTAATAACGTCGTGAAGATGAACGATCACCGCCTCGGCCACCATCTCGGTGTCCGCCGCCGCCACCAAAACCACCTCCGCCGCCTGGACGAGGTCCACGGTTTTCTTGTGGTCGAGCTTCGTTAACAACGATTGGACGTCCATCAACTTCTTTACCATTTAGCTCAGCAATAGCTTTTTTAGCTTCATCGTCAGTACTCATTTCTACAAATCCGAAACCTTTCGACTGATTTGAATAGCGATCTACAATAACAACTGCAGATGCAACTGTTCCTATCGCTGCAAAAACTTCTTCAAGTTGTTCGCTGGTTACGTTGTAAGATAATGATCCTACAAATAATTTCATTGCCATACTTTTTTTCTCCTATTACTTGAGGTAATACATCCTGCGACTTATTAGCTGCGCCTCTTATAATCTAATTTATTAACTTACGATCAGACAGTCTTTTTAGAACTTACTTAGCAGTTTCATCTGACCTTTTTGACTATATCACAATAACCACTCGAGTAAAACAATGATTTTAGATATTGACAACCAAAATCAAAGGAGTAAATTATATTACCTATGGCCAAATCACAGTTGGAGTGGGAATATAAAAGCATAACTAAAGATTACAGATCAGCAAAGTTCGCTGGTGCGCTTGCTATATTTGCAACTGTCGTTCTACCGGCTATAGCTTTAAAAGAGGGATTTGAGGGTAGAGCTAGGTTTGAAAGTTATCCTACTCTCGTAGCCTCTCTATTAACCGCGATGATGGCTGGATATTCTTTTCACGATATCATTACCTTCCGAAGAGAACGTAATGATTATCGACGTAGTCCCGAGTATAGGCAGTCTCAATTAACGTCAGATAAAGTAGTTCAAAAACTTCCGGAAGTTAATCAAGAAGCTGTCGTAGAATCACCAGTTCTAGCTTAATTAAAAAAGACAGTCTATATTTTGTAGACTGTCTTTTTAAGGTTTTGATATTTATTTTAAATGTTTATTCTGAGACTTTTTTAGCAAGCGCAAGTTGAGTTGCACCTACAACAAGTCCGTAGACACCTATTATCCATACAAACGCCAACGAGGAAGCTTTTGTTTGATAGAGAACAATGATTCCAGCAACTAATGCTAGAAAACCATTTAGTAATGTAACTCTGTCAGCTACTTCATCACCGAATCCTTCAAATACAACTGAGACTAATTCGATTAAGCCTCGGATGATCAAAATAAATCCGATAAGGGTAACAAAGGTTGAGAAGGCTAGCGTAGTGTGTCTTAACAAATACACACCAAAGCCAAGTTCAGCAGCCCCTAGTAAAGGTACTAATATCCACCATGAACTATTCATATTAGCAATTGCAGCACCCAAATGGGTAATACCGCTTAGTAGTAAATAGGACCCTACTAAGTAAAGAAGCACCAAGTTAGTTAGACCTGGCCAAAAAACCACTGTAACGCCGAATGCAAGTGTTACTAAAGCCTGCATTTTCATGGCATCTTTTAACTGAGTTGATATACTTTTCTTCGCCATACACACCTCTCTTTATTAATTTACAATCATGTTATAGCCCTAATGAACATGGGTTGTCAATAGCATACAGTGGCGACTATCCCATGACAGCAAGTAGACAGAGTGATATAACTACTGTTACTGAACAGGTATAACACCACCTTCGGGTATTGTGCCACCTATACCCTTAACTTCAACGCACTCATTGTAATAACTTACATACATATTTTGATTATACGAGCCATATTGGTCTGCATATTTAACTGCATTTCGATTACAGTTATGACGCTCTAATGCAGGTCTACCCGCAAACCAATAGATACAAAAACCAATAATCAATACAACTATTATGATTATTCCGACTATCCAACCACGAGTGAACTGAAACTCGTCAAGTTCTTCTGGTTCTTCCATAATTTATATTGTATCACCTCTTGTAACCATGAGGGGAAAGCGGTATAATAAATAGAGGATATACCCTCTGGTATTCCAACGACTACTTGAGATACAAGCGTCGAGAATAAATGAAATCTAAAATGGATTCATCTATCTCGACGTTTTTTGTTTATAAGAACCTTAACAATTGATGATAGTTCCAAAAGAACTAGCAATAGTTCACAGTATAGATATGGAGCCAGTAGCTTAAATAGTAAAAGCACTTACTTGGAAAGTTTGAGACGGGGTGCAAGTCCCCCGGCTCCACCAATTAAAATGAGCCGTCTGTAAACGGCTCGACTTACTTGGAAAGTGCTCTTATTGTAGCATATTTCTAAGCTAATCAACACCTTCATCAAGAAAAGGTCTATTAAAAGGACCCTAAAATCTATGTATAAAAGTACACTATCTACAGATATAAAAATTCTCTTGACAGCAAGTATTTTTAGGCATATAATTAAGCCTATGAGATATACATTTAAGCAGTTCAAGACCGAATACCCTGATGATCCAACCTGCTTAAAAACAGTTCTTGAAAATAGATTTGGTGATACCTGTCCTAAGTGTGGAACTGTTGGAACTAAGTTCTATCCTATTACTGGTCGAAAGGCTTTTTCCTGCCTTAGCTGTAGACAGCATATCTATCCTCTAGCAGATACGATCTTTAGAAAGAGTGAAACTAGCCTTTGGAACTGGTTTTATGCAATCTACCTATTCTCTGTAGCTAAAAATGGTGTATCAGCTAAAGAATTAGAGAGGCATCTAGGTGTTACTTACAAGACTGCTTGGCGTATGTGTAAACAAATTAGATTACTAATGCAACAAGAGGCTATCACTCTTAGTGGTACAGTTGAGACTGACGAGACTTATGTCGGTGGTTTTAAAGCAGGTAAAGGTAAACGAGGTGGTTTTGCCCATAAGCAAGTAGTGTTTGGTATGGTTGAGAGACAAGGACAAGTTAAAGCTGAACATGTTAAAAGTTCTGGTGCTAGAGTTTTACTACCAAGAATCTTAGAAACTATAGAACCTAATTCAACAATATATAGCGATCAAGCCCCCGTTTATGGATCACTAAACAAAAGAGGTTTTACTCACGAAAGCGTCAATCACGGCACTGGGGAGTATAGCAGAGGTTTAGCACACACTAATACAATTGAGGGATTTTGGGGACAGCTTAAGAGGTCGATTGACGGGACTTACCATATGGTTTCCCCGAAGTATTTGCAGTCTTATGTGAACGAGTTTGTTTTTCGTTATAACTATCGGAACGAGGCTGTTTGTCCAATTCTTTTGAAATTGGCTGTGAAGCCCGTTTAATTAGTTGTTTGAATAGTTTTTTACTCATATATTTATTTCTTTAATAATTGAATAATTTGTTCATTGTTTTGATTGACAGTTTGAATTTCATAAATTGTTATTGTGATTGCCATCGTTACGACCATAAAAATCAGAATATATATTGCTGCGATTACTAATGAACGTGTATTTTTACTGTCCTCTTGTAATTGCTTAGTTTCATCGCTAGTCTTATCTGCCTTTTCACTGGCTTTTTTAGCAGTAACAACCGCATCTTGGACTTGTTCAGTTATTGTAGCAAGTGTCTCTGTTATATCTTTCTCCTGTTCTGGTTTACCATAAGCATTAGCTAACGGTGCTGATAATTCTTGTTGTTCCTCTGATTGGTCTTGATCACCCATTTTGCTTTATTACAGTAAAATAAAATTTATCTGTACCCTTTAAGTTAACTCCATTATGCGTAACTTCGAAATGGTATTTGCCTGGTTTTTGAAATTTTACAAGTCTAAAGTGGGCACTAAATTTTACAAAACCTCTCACTAATTCGCCAGTAAGTGGTTCGCAGGTTGCTACTACTGATTTATCTTGATATATGAGTTTGAATTCAGTTGTGTTAACACCATCTGGGATATCATCAATCCTGCCAAAGACTTGAAAAGAAAATAAAAATACTTCAAGTTCTTTAGGTATTACTAGGACATCAAATATATTATTCAAAGACCAAGCTCGAGTACTTATGTCTTGTAGGGCATTAAATACGGGTATTAAATAGCTTAATTTGGGGTTAGCCACCTTCGATTTATCCATATATGTAATATTAGACGATAAAACTTGATTTGTCTCTAGTTTAGTTAAATATTCGTTCATTTTTATCTCCTTGCTGTTTAAAAATAAAAAAGACAACAAGATTTACTTGCTGTCATGGGATAGTCGCCCATACAGTGTTACATATTTGACCAGTCGAAAAAAAATATGTTTTCAAAATAAGCTAACATAAGCTATATTGCCTGCATGGAAGGCTATTCATTAATTGATCTGCTTGAAGAAAAGGATAAGGACGAGGAGCTTGACGACGACGAACTCGAAATCCGAAAGAAACGTCGATTAGCAGATCTAATTCTAAATTTCATAACTAATAAAGACTCTGAAGACGAACACGAAGAAGACATCTTAGCATCACTATTTGAGGCTCCAACAACTGATCAAACCCAACAAATTGAATTATTAACAGACAAAGTTGAACCAGAAGTAGTTGCAAGAGTTGTTGTCGAGACAAGAATAAATGACCTGACTCAAGGACTCGATGATTTAGATGAAGAAGCCAGGGATGAGCAAGTTGATAAGATACAGGATCTCCAAGAACTTAGAAATTATCTGATGGTTGTGACTCCTGAGGTAAAAGTCGTCACAACTGAGGATATTGAGATAGAGGAATTTGTAATAATTGATGAGATTAAAGAAACGACTAAATCCAATGTAGTAGAAAACCCGCCTAGACCGACTCAGCCAAATGAGAGGCTAAGACATTTAGTCAAAAGAGAGCAGCCTACAAGAAAGCAACACGTGTTTGAATCAAGCAATCACACAAAACCAAAACCAAAACAAAACATTCATCGTGACCCAGATTTTAGGTCTCCGGTTCATGAACGAAAACCTAGTATGCCGACTAAGTCACTAGCTGCTACGCGTGAATTGCTGACTAAACTATATGAAAAACCTAAAAATGTTCCAATTCAAAGTGAATATCTTGAGCGGCCTAAACTACCAGTAGTGCCAAAGGAGCAATATCATAACTACGTCAATAAAAATGTTCCAGATATAGAGGGTATCAAAAAACTCTTGCAAAAAAATAATTTTGATATATCTACTCAGCAAAAAATTATATCTGAAATTCTATCAGGTGGAGATCCAGAAACAGCAATTGAAAAACAAATAAAAAATAATGAAAAGACACTTGGCCAAACTAGTACTTACATTCGCAGACCCCCTGAGTACAGTCACGTTACGCCACAAAAAACTCGAGACGATTTACCAAAAACAAAGGCAGATATCATAAAGCGACCTAGTAAACCTTTAACATCATATCCAGCCTTATGGGCGATAGTAATTGTTATAGTTCTGCTATTAGGAATAATATTTAGAGTTATATGAAAAAACATTTATACTAGTAAAGAATATGAAGCGAATATTAACTGGCGATAGGCCAACTGGAAGTTTACATATTGGGCATTATTTAGGTACGCTAGAAAACCGAGTTAAGCTTCAAGATAGTTACGAGACTTTTGTAATGTTGGCCGACGTTCAGGCACTTACTGATAATTTTGCGAATCCCTCAAAAGTTCACGATTCAGTCTTTCAGGTTGCAATAGATAATCTATCGGTTGGCATAGACCCAGATAAATCAACAATTTTTGTTCAATCACTAATTCCGGAACTCGCAGAACTTAGCGTATATTTTATGAATTTAGTTAGTTTATCGAGGCTACAGCGTAATCCTACGGTTAAAGATGAGATGCAACAAAAAGGTTACGGTGCTAATATACCAGTTGGTTTCTTAAATTATCCAATTTCACAAGCTGCGGATATCTTAGGTTTTCAAGCAGATCTTGTACCGGTAGGTAAGGACCAAGCACCAATGCTAGAGCAAACCAGAGAAATAGCTAAGAAATTTAATGAGTTATACGGCAAAACCTTCGTTATACCAGATATTCTGCTTGGACGGGTTGCTCGGCTCGTTGGTACTGATGGTAGTAATAAAATGAGTAAAAGCTTGGGTAATGTTATTAGTCTGTCAGATCAATCGGAAACAGTGAGAAAACAAGTTAAATCAATGTATACTGACCCTAATAGAATTTCATCTGATGTGCCAGGGAACGTAGTCGATAACCCAGTCTTTATATATCTTGAAACACTTGGGCACGACAAGCATAAACCAACAATCGAAGAATTTAAAAAACGCTACCAAAAAGGTGGCATTGGCGACGTTGAGGTTAAAGATTATCTATTTGAGGTTATTGAAGAGTTTTTAGAACCAATTAGAAAAAAAAGACAGTACTATGAAGCTAATCCGAAATTAGTTAATGAAATATTAAAACGAGGCACTAAGAAAGCTCAAACCGAAGTTCAAAAGACTCTGGCATCAGCCAAATCAGCGATGGGCCTTAGCTACGTTGATCTAGCTTAGGAATTATCGATAGTTTTAGCAAGTTGTTTGTCATTCTTTTTGCGTCTAACAAAATAGTTGATTATATCCCAAGCGATAACAATAACTATAAATGCTATACCAATAACTAAGTCTGATATGAATAAGTTATGTGTTAGAGTTGCAAAAATAGTCTTAATCCCATCACTAGTTATTAGATTATTTTTCACTAAGTTAACGTGACTTGGGATTTTTAATATTGCTGCCCCTAACAGCACAAAAATTCCGGAAATTAGTAGCAATCTTCTAAGAACTTTCCAATGATTAATCGCAATCCAAACAGACAGTCCTAGTGAAACAATCGCAATTAGAACAAAGGCAATAGTACCAAGTTGAAAGAATTTGTAATAACTCCGAATCTTAGATACTCTATTAGCCTTAATGTCTAATATACCCGCAGTCGGGCTGACATTAACGTGGTTAGCTGCACTACTAAGTTGAGAGCTTTTGAGCTCTGTGATAATACCCACAATAGCAGGGTGAAGATTAAGACTTAAGCTATTTGAACTACTCTTGAGACCAGATATGAATTGAGATTGAGCCTGTTTATTTGTATTAGTCCATAAGGTTTGAAAATTATTTGAATTTAAGATGCTTATAATATCTGTCTCAATTATCGGTTTAACTAAAGATTTAAGTTGGGCAGGTGTGTTTGAACCATTTAAATCTGAAGCCGGAAGTAACGCTTGAGCCACATTATTAATTGGAGATTCGTAAATTAGTTGATTGCTTAATTTGTCAGCAATTAGATTTTGCACTGTAGGTTTCGAAACCAAAGGTGAGACCGTACTAACATAAGTCTGATTATCTATTAATGTCCGATTTAACCAGACCACAGTTATACTTGAAATAATAAAAAAGACGGCTGCAATACCGAATATGCTAGAAAAAAATGATCTGAGTTTATGATGTTTTGGTTTTAACTTATCTTTTTGTTTTGTTTTATCCATATCCTTATTTAAGCACTAAGTTGTAAATTATCAAGAATATCGAATCAATAAGTACTTTCTATTCGCGAGCCCTTCTGCGTGCACGTTGAAGGCCTCTTCTCTCCCTCTCACTCATTCCACCCCAAACTCCATGTTCTATATGATTGTCTAATGCATATTCAAGACATTCGCTAACAACGACACATTCGGCACATATCCTCTGCGCTATTATTGTATCTGCACCAGTTATAGGAAAAAATACCTCTGAAGGATATTCTCTACATTTTCCTCGTTGCATGAATTCGTAATTTGAGTTCAAAATATCCCCAGTTTTACTAAATTATATTTGATTATATTAGTTTACGTTCAAAACTATAATATATTTAAGACTTTTTCTCAAGCGACGAGGTTCTTTCCCAAAGTTGAGTTACTACTATCATCGTGAAAGCTAAAAAGAAAAACATTTCTATAAATCCACCAAAATAATTAGTTAAATAGGCAAGAATTAGTAGGGGATAACCAAACAAAGTACCTTTAGCCAATATACTGTAAACTTTAGCCACTTGTGTCTTCTGATTTCTAGTTCTCTTACGTGCAAGATATAAAGCAGCTGTAATTGAACCAAACTCAACGATTCCTGCCAGAATGTGTAGATAATGATGAGCTGGCAACTGAAGTCTAATTTCCTTGTGCCTACAAACCGCACTAGTGGTATCCGAACATGATTCAGAGAAGATCCCCCCAATCGCTCCACCTATCGAAAAAATGATCATGTACAACCATTCCTTGAAATTTTTAATTTTTTTTCTGCTTCCAAGTATTAGAAAAGCAATTAAAAGAAGTAGCCCAGATGCCAAATCGGCATGTTGCATAGCCACAGAATACGGTCGACCATCAATTTCAAGATCACTAAATAACTCGTTAAACGAAGTCATCAGACCTGGTTTAAACGGTACCAAAAACCACCAGTTATAAAAAAGTAGCGAAAAAATACCCAAGGTCCAGGTACTAACTTCTCTATATCTAACCTCTAACGAAACTCTAGTCATTTTTTGGTTTTAATCCCATAGCTTTATCATAGATTCAAGATAAAAAAGATACAACATTATATATAAGAAGGGTATTTTTTGTTCGCAGCAAAATCAGTTTAAGTAGATACGGGTTTATTTAAGAACACCGCTGCCTCTATATCTTTAAGTAATTTCCTTCTTCCGGGTCCAACATTCCACATATCAATTTGTCCAACTTCTATTAAATGATTTAGTTGGGGTAACATATCGGCTATAAGTAAGACTTTATTAGTTTTTCCATCATCGTGCATGAATTTAAAGTTTCGGCTCCAAGAGTGTCTCTTTTCATACCAAAGAGCACCAAGTAAAACCTGGCAGCCACCTTTATCAGTAAGCCCATGCTCTACGACATATGTCTTTAGTCTTCCGTCCTCAATAATTGGTAAAGTTTTTCCAGACTGATCTTGAATAAAACTCACCAGTTCCATATTGTAATCTGATGGATTTGTCATACTTTCACCCAGTAGACCCTGTATTTCTGGATCATTCCCTTCAAAACGTATGCTATCTTGAACGATAACATGTTTAGCTGCAAGATCACCAATTATTGGAAGAAGTTCATTAGCTCTATTGGTATAAATATCAAACTGAACAGTAGTAATTAATTTTTTCGACTCAATCATCACTAAATAATACCATATTTACCAACTTTTGTAAAGACTGGTTATGCTTTCTTGTTTTTGGAAGAATTAATTTTCTTGTAAGTTGTTTGTCCATAACCAAGTATAGGGTAGCCAATGAAAGGGAATATCGCCAAAGCTACTCCAAAAAAAGTAGATTTTTTGAAATTCCGTGCCACGCCTTGATTTATCTGAACGTAGATAACAAAACAAATTAATGAGAACAACCTAAAAATGATTCTTTCTTTTGAGTCTAACCATTCAAAGCCAAATATAACAAGAAGTCCCCACCAGGCCGGCTGAGAACCAATTTCAGATAGGACCCATAAATTATAAAAGGGAACTATTGAAATCCAACCAGGTTTACCAGCCTTCACGAGCACCTTCCAGAATGCAATGATCAGTAAGATTGCGATTAAGATTACTAAGATTAATGTGAATAAATCCATTGTTATGACTGCACCTATTTATTGTCCCGATAATTATTTATAAAATATTCTAGGCTAAGAAGATTATACAATTATTTGGTTTGCATAGGGTAACGTCTAAGTGCTGTTTGAATAAGCGGTTTGGCAATCAAATGTGATTCTCCCTCATGTAAGCGATTATGCCAATACATATTTCGAACTCTCTGTTCATCTAATGCAGGAGCCACAACATGCCTAATTTGTCCAACATTTAACTGGTCGGTACGTTCTCTGACATATTCTAGTACTTCAGGAGTTGGTTTATTTAAATATTCTATTTTCAATGGATTAACGCAATCTTTTTTAATGGCTTGTTCTCTAATTAAGTTGCGGAGATCCAAGTAGCGAATTAAACTAGCTAATCCAAGATTTCCAGGTTTAAAAGCTTTTTCTAGACTAGTTTGTGGGTTGTATTGATTTTTTAAATCATTTGAAAGTTTTTTAAGCTTGAAGACTGTAAATCTCGCAGATCTATAATAATTTATGAACTCATTGGCCACACTACGCACTGCTGCATTTGGGTCAAAGTCTACGGAATGAACTTCCTCTAATACATCCTGGTCACCCAGTTCGGACATTATTTCCTCAGCTATGATTTTATCGGATTCAGAAACTGATTGTTTGGCCTTTTTTATAGCCATTTGTCTTAGTTGGACTGTATGAAAAAATTTGGCAGTTCCATAAGGGATTGGTGTACCATCGGGTTTAGTAATAAATGCATTCAACGCAAGAACCCTACCAGCCTCAGCAACATTAATAGGAATAAAATGATAGTTTTCTTGGAGTAGAGCTATCCTCTCGAATGGATTATCAAAAGACTTTACTTCGAATTGATTATTTTGTTCATGTTCCATTTACAATACTCTACAACATTTACACGATATTAACAAGATTCGTTACAAGTCCATTTTTTAATATACTAATGTTTGCATATATAAATATTTTATGCTATGATATATAAAATTTAAGACGAATTTTTTTATATGGCAAAAACTAAACTAAATCCTCCAATCCCTAACATCGTCGTAATCGGCGGTGGTACTGGATCGTTTACAGTTTTAAATAGTCTGAAAACGATTTCAGATATTACAGCTCTAGTTAACATGGCCGATGATGGTGGTTCAACAGGTGAACTCCGTGACCAATTCGGTGTTTTACCTCCAGGCGACGTTAGACAGTGTCTAGTAGCTCTAAGTCCATCGGATGAACTTCGTGAAGTCTTTAACTATAGATTTCCAAAAGGTACAGATTTTGCAGGACATAATTTTGGCAATTTATTTTTGACAGCTCTGTCTAATCTCTCTAAAGGCGATTTTGCTGAAGCTGTTGAAAATGCCAGTAAGATTTTAAATATCAAAGGCCGAGTTGTACCGATAACTTTAGACGATCGTCGTCTAATAATTAATACTTCCGATGGTTTAACAATAAAAGGTGAGCATAATATTGATGTTGCAAATATTCCAAGTCTTAAAGGCTCAACTATCAGCTACGACGAACTAACTAAGATCAATCCAGTGGCGTCTAAGGCAATAAAAAATGCCAATATTGTAGTTATCGCACCTGGTGATTTATATACCTCAATCGGACCTGCGTTAGCCGTTAAAGGACTCGCTGAGGCAATCAAGCAAACTGATGCAAAAATAATTTATATTTGTAACTTAGTTAATAAACCTATACACACTACTGGCTTTCGAGTTGAGGATTATGCTTCTGAGATCGAAAGAATTATTGGAAGCAGAGTCTTAGACTATGTAATCTATAATACCGAAACGCCATCACCAGGAGTTCTTGCTAGATACTTAAAAGACCGAGAAATCCCAGTTGAGTTCGATATAGAAGTTCTTCAGAAAAAACATTACAAGGCAGTCCCGGGTGAATTTTTATCTAAGGATAAAGCTCCAAAAAGAGATTTAAACGATGCAATTGCTAGTACTAGATCACTGATCCGTCATGACCAAGAAGCGATATGTAGAGCTGTAATGAAAATCTACTGGGACTAATTATGGAGCGCCCTAGGCCAATGTTAGCAATAACCGACATGGATGGGACACTTACAAATACTGAGGTCGTTGTGGAAAATCTTGGAAGAGCTTACGATGCACAACGCCTAGATCCGAAACCCATGTTTAATATGGTTAAAGCCTACAAATTAAGAGGGCAATCATATAACGCCTGGAGTGATGTTTTAGGATTTAATAATTCCAATTTAACTGAAGCTATAAAATATAGTTTTTTAGAAGCTTGTGAAGAAGATCCGATTGTATATGATGACTCTTATCCTTACTTAAATTTTATGGAGGATAGATTTATATCCAACTTAATAATGACCAATGGATACAAAGATTGGCAAGAACTCAAATTAGAGGCTGCAGGTTTAGACCAATATCCACACCTAGTTATTCAGGATGTTTCAAAGGGCAATGTAATTAGTAGCTGGCGAAACTCTGAGTCAGGGCTATTTTCTCCACCCGAGGACATAATCGAAATTTCAACACCAAGCGTGTTACTTACAGAAGATAAGTTAAGTGGTACCGCTGGTTATCCGGACGACTGCCCAGGCTACCTAGTTATTAGGGGTGCCGATAAAGCCAACTCAATACGAATTGATGAATTAAGGCCAAATATAAAAGTTGTAAGAAATTTTTCAGAAATATCAGATGACATTGATCGACGCTTTTTTTAATTACCTAATGCCTAGCTAAAACTTCTTATTTCATTTAATCTCATGTAAGATATTTTTATGTCAAAGTTTCTTGCAGGGTATAAAGGTCGACCAGTTGTTTTAATAGATATGGATGGAGTAATTGCCGATTACGATCAGGGTATTATCAACCAATTAACAGAAAGATATCCAGAAATTCCAATCAAAAAAACAAGAATAAATTGGTATATATCTGATGATTACCCAGAACATAACAAATTACTTAGAGATATATCAGACGAACCAGGCTTCTTTGAAAATCTACCATTAGTGGAGAATGCCATAGAAGGTTGGCAAAGACTAATCGACTTAGGTTATCATCCAGTTATATGTAGTGCACCACAGCAATCGAATCCACATTGCAAAATTGAGAAATTAAATTGGCTAAGAAGGGTCTTTGTTCCAGTATTTGGTGAGTTAATAGTTGATCAAGCTATTATTGATAAAAATAAACACCTGCATGGGAGTTTTGCTATTATCGAGGATAACCCAACTGTACCGAATGCTGATCTGGCTTTGTGGCAGCAGATTTTATTTAATCAACCCTACAACCAAAATAGCCAAGTTGAACTTAGGATGTATGGTTGGCTTGATAAGGAATTACCTAGATTACTAGAAAAAGTTGCTTAAAAAAGATTCGACAAGCATACTAAAAATATGTCAGAGGCTCTTAAAAATAGAAATGATCAGCTTGAAGTACTTATTACAAACATTAGTGACCTATCGGAAAAATGGCTAAATTCTAACGGTGAAAATAGTTTAACATCAATAACATTAAATACCCGTGAAGATGGCGTACGGCTACTCAGAGGATACGTTCAGGATGAAAACCCAGTAGACACATTTTCATTAAAATATAATGCATTTGTAGGTATAGCTTTCTTTGAAAATCATATTTTATCAGAAATTCATTATCCATTTAGTAACGAAATAATTACTTCATTTACGTCAATAGATCTTAATACATGGGTGGTCACTGGACATGATCTAAAAGACGATAGTTTGGTTGGGGGACCAGTAAAATACCAAAGCCTTGATTCTTCTGAACAGTTAAATAAATTGTCTGAATTTGCCAACTACTTTAAGCGTCTTACATCTTTTGCTATTCCATACGAAACGAAATATTTAGATGACATAAATAGACAAAAAAGATTTAAAGGTTTGCTCTGGGAAGTTTTCCCAATTCGACCTTATGTTTTTGAAACTGTAGTATTAAAGTAGACTAGATAATCATTCTCGACGATTTTTATGCATTACAATACAAAACTACTACTATATTTTCACAGAACTAACGACATAAAATAATGGTGACTCAGCGTTTATTGTTTTGAGATACTCATAATCACTTATATCTAATTTGTTGAATCGATTTAGATCAATGTTTTGCATTATTGGATCAAAGGTTTTCCTTAATCTAAACCCTGCATGAATTAATGCATCATCAATCATTGTCTTACTACCAATATTGTAATATGTTACATTTACACCACCAGATAATGTAGCTTGATGCTCTGTGACTTTTATACCTCTACCATTAATATATGGCTTCCCAGTAAATGGTTTAGTGCCCCAGTAGTCTGGATTATGTGTAGAAAAGAGTAGTGTTCCACCTTTTATTAACACCTTGTGTAGCCCAGCCAGTAAAACATCCCAATCTTTAGAATAATGGAATGCTAAACTTGAATAAACTAGATCAAAAGTTGAATCGGGAAATTTTAAATTCATCATATCCATTTTATGTAACTCAACTTCAGGGAAGAGTGATCTGGCAATTGCAAGTAGATTCTTCGAAATATCGATAGCAACTACTTTCTTAGGGTCTCGTTTCAATATCTCTGCTAATTCTTCACCAGAACCAACCCCAACACAAAGAACAGTTTTTCCAAGTAAGGTGTCAGGTAGCTGACTTATCATTGCAGGCTTTTCCAAATACATGTGCCCAAAATTGGTGCCCATCGCGACGTGCCAGTTTAAAGCCTTTGCGTTGTAAGCTTTCTCGTTCTTTCTGGTTGATATATCAGTCACAGCCACATAATAACAAAAAAGTGCCTTGTCGGCTCTTCAAAACGCGTATGCTTGGCTCAACGTACAAGTCAAGGACTAGCATTGTAAATTGAAGTAATCGAGTACGTCATTCCAATCGTTAGCCCGAATAACACCCTTAGGGAGCTGCACGTTACTGCTCCATGGATAATTTCCAAATAGTAAACCTTTAACGCCATGTTTATATGCGGCAATTATATGGTCAAAATTATCATCAACTAGATAATCTGCTTTAATAGATTTAGCAACTTCGCCTTTTGTACGAGCTTTACCTTCTAAATTATACATACTAGTAAAGTGTACTTCCTTAAAAAACTCCGGGAAATGCTTTTCGAGCCAATTCTTAGTTGTTTGTTTAATTATCTCATCCCTTGCTGTTATTACTACAAGAGTAAAATTGTCAGAAAGAATTTTTATAGCTTTTTTTGAATCCTCAAATGGAGTTGAGTTTTTAAATTCATTTGTATCAAAGAATTTCTCAACGCGTCTAATTGCAACTTTCATTGACGGTGTACCCCACCTAGAAGAATCTTTAGGGTGATTATCTTCGAGGGTTAGCGAAGTTCCATACAACCTATTGTAGTAATCTATTAAGTCTTGGAAATGAGGCATTAGTACCTCATCAATATCTATAGCAATAATCTTTTTTTTGGATTTAGTCATTTAAATCACCTTTGGTACAGTCATTGGCTCAGCGTATTGGTCAAGAACATTATAAAAAATTACTTCTTACCATATGTTTCATGCATGATTTTCTCATACTTTGCGAACGGCTCCAAACCCATCAATTCACGTCGGGGATCGAGATTGGGTCTATCTTCAATTTCTCGCACAAACAATTTGTCACCTTCATCATAAAATTGAGTTCCGTAAAGTTGAGGTTTACTTTGTGCAACTAAGACTCTGTCTTCCAAGTAAGCTATATTTCGTTTACTAATTTCACCTTCAGGTAACTCTTTCATAAGATTTAAGCATTGCTGCTGGAATTCAGGATCAAGATCTGCATGCTGAACTAGTAACCAGGTCGCTTCAGACGCCTCAGGACCAACTTCACTAATTTTCGGCCAACCAGAAGTATTGATTAGATCTTTTAAAAAAATAGTGTTTTCAATATCTACTGAATCATCAAATAATGTTCTATCCTCAAGAAACTTATTTCTCATTTCAACATCCACTGTTCTACGACGCAACAACTCTGCTTTTGTATCCATATGTGAATTATAACAAACTAAAAATCCAACTGCGTAAATGCTTACTGGATTTCATGTCAAGTTTATAGTTTTGGCTCCAATTACCGGACATGCTGAGAATTAAATATTATAAAGCCATACTAGATATACGCGAGATTGTGACGATTTGATTTTTAGATTATAGCTAGATTCGATCAGTAAATATGTCGCATTGATATATCCATTGCCATATATCAGGGTTATATTTACCTGTGAATTTTTTCATCTCTACACTAATCGACCGTTCTGTCTCTGGAGTAAGTACTATGTGCTTAAATTCACCATCAGGGGATTTAAAAACAAAGCCAGTTTGTGGACCAACATATTCACACCAATATCCTGGTTCAGAAAAGCGACTCCACAGTTCAACGAATTCATTAACTTTATCGTTTGGTATATCAACTCTAAAGGCACCATCTGGATTTGTTGAATTTACCACTATGCCAAGTTTTTTATATTCATCAAAATTTTTTTGTTCACCTTTTGAGAAACCACTCATTGTAGCTTTTTTATTTCGTGCAGATTGCTCTATGTCTTGTGATATTCTTTGCATGCGTACATATTATCATATAAAAACAACCAGTTTATCTGATAGTCGTAATGCTTATGTTTATGGCTCAGCGTCTGGGTCGAGAACTTTCAAACTCAATTTCTTTACCGATTTATTAAATCTAGAGACCTTTCAACCAACCTATCTCCAATATCACCCCAATCGAAATACTTACTGAACTCTTTTGGATTAATCATTTGGATTCTTGTGATATCGCCATCAGGGTCAAAAACAAAAGGTCCATATGGCTCGACCAAACAACAATAACGAATTTGATAAGTATCTTCTTGCACTACATACTGGGACCCAACAGGCCAGTACTTTATAACCCGCATATTTGATTCTTCTTTAATTTCTCTAACTAAAGTTTGACCAAGTGTTTCTCCAGGCTCTCTACCACCACCAATTAATACCAAGTGTTTCTTGTTTCCATCAAACCCAATCACAATTTTGCCATTATAGAAACATAAGCTATGTACTTGCATACATTTTTCTAATGGAAGATCTTCAAAGCTATCGGCGTCTTTATAAATTAAGTCTATTTTGCTGCCAAGATATAAGATTTGATTTTTGATTACCATAAACTAATTATATATTAGATGTATTATGTATGGATTGTTGTTGACTAATCTGTCAATTATATAGTATTGGCTCCGTACGATAGAGGAAGTTATAACCGTAATAAAGCGGGACTTGATTAGCTTACGGAATAGTTAAGTAAGCCAGATAGTGCATAGTTTCAATTAGACTTCACGATCCTCGTTTGATATTCATCAGCCATCATATAGGTAGTTGCATCCTCGACCCTATCGACAAATAAAACGCCGTTTAGGTGGTCTACCTCGTGTTGTGCTACATGAGCAACAAAGCCGCCCAAGATTTCTTCACGGGACTTGCCAGTCTCATCAAGCCAGCTCAGCTTAACTTTTTCAAATCGTGGTACTTTTGCGTATAGAAGATCTTTACCTTCACCGCAGCTAACACACGCCTCCCACTTTGTTTCTAGTTCACCGTAGGTCTCAGTGATTACCGGGTTAATCATAGTTGTCTGAAATGGGTCAAGCTTAGGTCTGTTTGGGGTTGGCTTGATGCCAATAACGCTTAAAGCAATAGATTCTCCAACCTGAGGTGCTGCAATTCCAACTCCATAGTTTTCTTTCTCAAGTGTATGAATCATATTCGCAATTAGTGACTGGATTTGAGCGGACTGAATTTCTGTGGGTGTAAGTTGCCGTGCTTTTTCCCGAAGAATCGGATTACCAAAACGTGTGAGTGATAATATTTTGGGCATATCTTTAAGCATAGGGAGATAGAGGTAATATGCAAGCATAAGAAAAAAGACCTCCGAAGAAGTCTTTTAAACATAAGCATCTTGGCTCCGGAGGTCGGACTCGAACCGACAACCTCGAAGTTAACAGCTTCTTGCTCCACCATTGAGCTACTCCGGAATAACTTACTAATTTTAACTTTTTCTATATATTCTGTATAGCCTTAAAATTAAGTATACTTATTATTGCACATATTAAAAAACAGGGAAGGGTGTCCGAGTGGTTTAAGGAGCACGCTTGGAAAGCGTGTATACGGGCAACTGTATCGCGGGTTCGAATCCCGCCTCTTCCGCCAAAAAAATTATTAAACTGAATGAATTAACAGCAAATGAAGTCATACAGTGTATTTATCGAAGACCAGTCTGAGAGATGCACCGCCGTTTACTGGCTGAAGAATGCTTAATTTTATATCCCGAACTCGCAGTAGAAATAGATTAGAAACTCTGTTTCAATACTTACAGCTATACAAGTTTTTTTTGATTAACTCTGTGAAGCGCAATACCATCAGGTAAGATCGGCAACCAAAAAGTAAAGAATCTATAAATTAGTGTAGCCGCTGCAGCGTCAGGTAAACTTAAATGCATCGCATGTAGGCCGACAACTAGTACGGCTTCAGTTGCGCCAATACCTCCAGGTGTTGGCGCACCACTACTAACTAGTGATGAGGTTACATAAAGAACAAAGATAGAGATTAATGAGACTGAGTCGTGAATTGCAATAACCGATAAAAATAAAACAGCAGTTGAAGTTATTGTGACTGATAATGAACCCGAGAGAAGGATTGATAATTGTTTAATATCTTTTATACTCCTAAGACCAATCCAAGCCTCGTCTAAAAAGTGCTTCACTTTTGACCAGAAGAAAAGAAGACTAGCTATTAGAGCGATAACAATCCCGATGGCTAAGTATAATTTCCAACTAGTTAGATGCGTTGTGTGGACTTTATTAAAATAGTGGACAATAGTAATTGGAGAGATTATTGCTACTAATAATATAGTTGTTACTGTCCCAAAGATTATTGGAATTGTTGACATAACTAGGGCTTGAGTTTGTGGCTGTCCTAGCTTTTTATAGTAACGGCTTGTAAGGTTTACGCCACCAACGCTGAAAGGTAGAAAATGATTATAAAACGCACCTGCAAAATCTAGATAAGCAATTTCTGAGAGTTTGCCCAAGTAATTTCCAGCCGTAAATTGGGTAACTGCGGAGGCTAGAAATGATAAGCTGGTTACGATTAATGCAAGAAATAGCCAAATGAGAGAAGCATGTCTTAATACCGTAAATGTGTGTTTAAAAGCTCCTAGCTGCGGAAGAAAATAATAGATACCAACCAGAAGTATGATTATTAAAAGAACTCTGGTAAAAGTAACTGGTTTTTTCGATTTTTTAGATTTAGGTAGTTTCATTTTTATCTATTATACACTGCACCAACTAGTGGGAGCTTTTAGCATTGGTTATTTTATGAGATAGTTTATATGTTATGAGTTTAAAAATCTATTCATGGAACGTAAATGGGATTAGAGCAGTATGGAATAAGCAATTGCTCCTACCATTTATTGATAAAGAAAAGCCAGATATCTTGTGTATGCAGGAAACTAAGGCTACTAAAGAGCAAACCGAAATTGTAGTTCCGGGTTATACCGAGTTTTGGAATTCAGCTACTAAAAAAGGCTACTCTGGAACTGCTATATTCAGCAAGATTCAACCAAAAAGTATAGCCTATGACTTTAGTGATGAGATAAATAAGAAATATCAATTAGTCGACCTAGCTTCAAGAGACAGTAATGATGAGGGTAGGGTTATAACTGCTGAATTTGATAAATTTTTTCTAGTCACAGTGTACACTCCAAATTCGAAGGGTGATTTAAGTAGATTAGATCTCAGGCATGATCATTGGGATAAAGCTTTTTTAGCTCACTGTAAAGAACTCGAGAAAACCAAGCCAGTAGTTTTCTGTGGTGATTTAAATGTAGCTCATACGGCTGATGATATCGCGAATCCAAAATCTAATGAAGGCAAGAGTGGTTATACAAAGGAAGAGAGACAAGGCTTAGATAATTACATCAATGCCGGATATATTGATAGCTTTAGACTATTTAAAACCGGAAATGGATATTACACATGGTGGAGTCACTGGGCCGACTCAAGGGCTCGAAATGTCGGCTGGAGGATAGATTACTTCCTGGTTTCAAAGATCTTAAAGTCTAAGATTAAAGTTGCTGATATTCATCCCGATATAATGGGATCAGATCATTGTCCAGTAAGTATTGAATTAGATTTATGAATCCAAACTGGTTAAAACAAACCATAGAGAAACCACTTTTTGAGAGTCTTCTTTGGAGTCGACCAGAAAATAAACAATATGCAGGAAAGGTGACCGTAATTGGTGGAAATTTACACGGCTTTGCAAAGACTGTTAATAGTTATCAATTGCTGATCGATGCAGGTTTAGGGCAAGTAACCATGTTATTACCAAAACCAATCCAGAAAATCATCGGACATATTTCTACCGATTTAGTTTTCTGTCCCAGTACTGATTCTGGTAGTTTTGGATCGGAATCTCTAGATACTTTATTAGATTATAGTTCGTCAGCTGAGGGCATATTCTTAAGTGGTGAATTGAGTAGTAACTCTGAAACATTAATAGTCTTTGAAAAACTAATTAGTCACATCTCTCAGCCAATCATAATTAGCGATGATAGTATCGATTTAATACTACATTTGGATTTAACCCTAGTTGACAGGCATAATATGATTTACGTTGGCAATTTAGATAAAATACAGAAGTTAGCAACCAGGTTAAAATCTCCTAGTGCAATTACTTCCTCGATTGTTCTTAGCAATTTAGTTGAGATAGTCCAAAAAATTAGTTCAGATAATATGATCAGTCTAGCAACTATTCATGACGGTTATGTAGTCGTTTCAAGTAATGGTAAGGTATCAACTACTAGAATCGAAACTTCTAAAGATGAAGATATTTTCAGATTAGTCCATCACAGTGTTGCATGGGTTATTCAAAATCCAAACCTAAAATTCGAAGCACTAAGTTGTGCAGCTGTGACTTACCAAACAATCTGAATAACTTGTCCTGGCATATCTTCAGTTTCATAGTTACTCGAACAAAACGTCTGCACAGGCACAGTACTAAGATGGGTTATCGGACTAACTGATCCATCACCCGACATATTCGAGAACTCAACTTCTGCTCTATCGATGCCGTTACACGATGCATCGACACCACTATATCTTTCTATAAAAGTTTCAGATTGATTGTAGAATAGACCAAATGTGTTGGGTGTTTGAATGCTACCGATCGTCGTGGTCGAACCGTTATAGTAATTTGTCACACTAGCTATCCAAGTATTAGTAGAGGCAGATTGGCTAGCAAGCGAGACTCTGAGATCATAACTTAGATTTGTTACCCAAGGATATTTTATCGTCGAGGTATAGTAGGATATACCCGAACTAGTTCCATTGGTGTTAACTCCAGATCCAGAAGACGATAACGAACCTAAAATTGTAAATACAGCGACTCTACCAGTTGGATTTTGACCTACTGTTTCAAGCCCTACATACCCGCTATACACGTTAGAAGCCCCATTAAAGTAAAATCGATTTCCATATAAGTAGCCATCGGGTCCGCCTGCAATAACTGGACTAACCGCTGCGTCGAATTGGCTATAACCTTTAGAAGTTAGTGGCCAGAACCAATCACTCTGATCAATAAATGTTATACCTGGAAATACACCCATAACAGGTGCGCGTATATTTGCAATCTCCTGTGATGGAGAAACTGTTGAAGTAGTAATTTTTGCTGAATCTATGTTTAGTGTAGAAGGTGACAATATATTCGCTGATGTTGTAGGAATTGCAGTTGAGGTTTTAGAACTTGTAGTAGATGAATTGGTTGATGCTGGGGTAGTGGTCGTAGTAGATACGGAGGTTTTAGAACTTGTAGTAGATGCTGTTTTAGAACTTGTAGTAGATGAATTGGTTGATGCTGGGGTAGTGGTCGTAGTTGGTGTGCTAGCCGGCGTTGAGGTTACTGGTGGACTTGTAGCTACAGAACCTGTGGCAACTTGGCAATTAATCAAACTAGCGATCGATATTGCTTTAGTTTGGACTGTCGGCCAGTCAGAGTTTGCTAGTGGTCCCATTGAAATCGTATCGGAAACTGGTAAATCAATAAGCGTATTAATCGCCCTAAGCCAAGCACCAGCGTGATTTACTGAAGTACCTGTCGCAAATACTCCGTTGAAGTTCCAACTGGAGCCTAGGTTATAGATTCTACTACCATTTATCTCGACGGTAGCAGACGGTACATAAGAGCCTGACTCGATATCTGATTCATAACTTGAAGCAACCATAGCCACAGCAACATCAGCAGTTGTCGCTGTTGAGCCTGGATTTTTACATGCGTACGAATAGAAGTCTGAGTTTTGATAATATTTGGTTAGGCCTGGGTTCCAAACCGATACACCAAGGTAATTATATGTATAGGCAGATGCATATGAGGTTTTGAGATGAGTAAATAAATAAGTTCCTCCACCACCAAGAATAACGATGACTAAAGTTACGATTACTATTTCTACTCGTGTAAGTTTGAAATTTATGTTTTTAACAGATTTCATTTATTTAACAATTCACAGCTTGATATAACATAAGCTTAACTGAAGACATAGATGGATGCAAATAGTTAAACATGATGAAATAAATAGTTTTTTCAGTTAAATCACTGGTGCCGCGGGAGAGAATTGAACTCTCACAAAGTTGCCCTTACGGGATTTTGAGTCCCGCGCGTCTACCAATTCCGCCACCGCGGCAGATGTTACTCTATATATTGTTATATAAGATAGGTAGACAACCTATATTGTACTATAATTATATCTGTTAATACTATCCTAAAGATATGAATAATGATAAGCCAGATGACAAACAAAATAGTGACCCAAATACGGCCGCAATAGATTTAATTCGTAAGAAATTAGATAATCTCTATTCAAAGCCTGTTGTTAAGTCTCATGAACCAACAGCTAAGATAATTAGCCCAACTGGACCTAAAACCGCTACTCCGCCCTCAATTCATCAAGCATATAGAGAGAAATTAGTAAATTCTGGTAAATTAGTCTCTGAAATTCAAACTGAATGGCATAATTACTATTTAAGTCTTAATAACGATGAGAAAAAGGAAGTTTGGGATGAGTTTTACAAGAACAATACAATCGAGGGTGAGAAGATTGATCATCCAGAAAAGTTTGAAAATATTGTAAAACCAGCTGATCGTGAAGAAGAGGAAAACGTTAAACAACAAAAAAAAAATAAAAAACCAAAAAAACCACTAACCAAACGAAAGCACATCACTAAGTCAATTATCTTTGGTTTAAGTATTGGGGTCGTTTGTATAGTAATCTTCCTGTTTGGCTTCTTTAATGAAGTGTTTATTGCTCCATTTATTTCACCTTCAAAAAGTTTAAGTGTTGACTCAGTTATCGTAAATAATGGAACTGTTAGTGTTAGTCCTAACCCGGTTATCATAATTCCAAAAATCAATGTTGAGATACCAGTTGTCTATACCGTTGACACACTAGATGAAAATGCAATAGAGACAGGCCTGCAGCAGGGAGTGGTGCATTATTACGACACCGCCTATCCAGGACAGGATGGTAACGGCGTAATCTTTGGCCACTCAGCAGGGAATATCTTTAATCCTGGTCTATATAAGTATGCTTTTTCACTGCTTCACTACTTGCAAGTTGGGGACACATTTACGATCAACTATGAGAGTAAATCATACACATACCAAGTTTTTAATAAATATATTGTCGCGCCAACTGACGTGTCGGTCGTTAATCCAATCGCAGGTCATACCGCAACTTTCACTTTAATCACCTGTAATCCACCCGGGCTAAGCACTGATCGATTAATCATCCAAGCTGATCAGGTCAACCCAAACCCAGCTCTAAATACGGCAAGTGCATCACCAATAAAGATTACTTCGCTACCTACGACTCTTCCATCCGAATCACCAACTCTTTGGAGTCGATTAATTAGTGTTTTCTAGTGTTGGCCCGCGACCATACCAGCACGATCTAATATCCAACTATCGTTTCCTGAGTTGTAGGTCAAGAAATAAGTTGCGTTATAGCTAGGGCTAAATAAACCATTAAAGTTATTATTTCCTGTGGCGATGTTAAAGATATTGGTGCCATCAAAATCAAAGACAATCATCTCGCCATTGCTAAAGCTAATTAAACGATTATCATCAAACCAAGTTGCGTAGTTTGGGCTGGTTAGATTCTCAGTTAAACTGAACCTATAGTGATCCTGAGTTTGTATATCGTAAACTGAAAAATTATTTCCAGATTGGAGTGAAATATAGCGTTGTCCTGTTGAGTTTAAAACATTTACTGGTTGAGTATTATTAACCATTAGCGTGTACGGAATTGGTAATGCCTTACTAATGGGTTGAGATGGAAGATTATAGTAAATGTAGTCATAAATTCCGCCACCTCCAACTAGATAATAGTAGTTGCCGCCATAGTTTTGAATATTAAGTAGGTACTTATTAGCCTGTGGAACATTTTTTACTAAATAGGTATTAGTTAAGTTACTGAACTTAATTGAAGTTTGTGATGTACTTGAACCGTCCGCTGTAGCGTATAAGAACTGGTTAGTCCCATAGTAAGTGTAGTTAATAACTTTAGATAGAATTAAGGTAGTACCTTTCGATCCTTCATTACCAAGATATAAATCTCCTGATGTTGAGTCAAACAGTAATGGGGTTTGATAGTTAGAGTTTTGCAGTTTAGCAGATGTAAAAGTAATTGGAAATGTTTGGTTTAGGTTATAACTAGCAGTCGGATTTAAGTAGTTGAATACAATATAGTTAATTGCACCCGCGAACTGGTCTTCTAATAATACGTCCTGGTTATTAGAAGCCCACTGAATAACACTAAATGTATTAGATCCAGCAGAACTCACAAGTAAACTAGAAGGTACCGTAGCTGTTGTAACTGGTGTTTTTGTATTAGTTGTATCGTAAACATCAAAGCTATTTGCTGTAGCACTAGATACTAATAGCCAGTGTTGATTTGGGGTCTGGCTGAAAACTTGGGGTTGGGTTGTATAATTAGCGATCACTGATACTAGCGGTTTCGTCGGTACTAGTAATGGGTAGCTAAGCTCATCAACATTCCCACCAAGTAAATCAACTTCGTTTGTCCAAGTATCATAACCCGGTTCGTATAGACTTACATTATAACTACCAGCTCGAAGCTCTAATCTAGCGTTAGTATTCTTTACATATTTATGATTAAGGTAGATATTAGCAGAAGTTGGTGTTGAATCGATAAATAATAGTCCATTTTGGATTACCTGGCCGGTCTTAGTATTAATCGTAAACCCAGAGGTAATTAGTGCTAAGATAATCGTTCCAAGGACAATTATTGAGGCACTCAAAAAGAAACCAATAAATAGTCTAATGTTATACGATCGTTTGTTGCTAGGGTCTAGGAAATCCATATGTTGGTTTAACCTATATATTATAGACCGTAGTTGTTAATTTGTACTATGGTATATAAAATAAAATGCTAACGTCTATATTGATATAAATAAGCATAACGATTAAACTATTACTATACATAAAACTTAGATATTTAAGATCGAGGGTAGGGTGCAAGATCAAAAGATTATTATTCTTAACGGAAGAAAGTATGATGCGTTAACGGGTAAACCAATCGGAGGAAGTCTGTCAGATATTATTGCACCTGAAAAATCTGATCACGCTAAACAAATTTTTAGTCCAGCAAATTCGTCAAAACCTAGGTTTATAGATGACTTTGCTCCGAAGCTGAACCATGTATCTCCTCATCTACCAGTTAAATTCTCAGAGGGAACTAAGGAGCCTCAGCAGCACGCTCATCATCATGCGCAAAACATAAAACGCGAACTTGCTAAGTCTAAAACCTTAATGAGAAAGCCCCTTAAAAAGCCTATGCTAGGTAGTTCTTCAATAGTTCACCCTACTAAGAAGACACCTTACATGGATCGAGGTAATCCAGTACTTAGTAGATCGAATTACACTGATTCGTTTAGACATTCGGTTATTAATCGAAGCCAGGAAATTAAACAAAAGGCCACAGAGGCAATTGCCACAATCTCTGCTTCACCACCAATTACAGCTACAAATATTCATGATAGAAATATCAAGAAGATCGAATCAACCTCTGAGGATCAACTATTCCAACAAGCTGTAACTACAGCAGTCAGCGAAACAGTCAAAACTAAAAAGAAGAAAAAGAAACTATTTAGAATCAGAAATCTATATATCTTGTCTGGGGTAATTTTATTTTTGGCTATTCTAGCTACTTCTGGTTGGTATTTTAAATATAATTTAGAGTTAGACTATGCCAATTTAAAAACTGGTATGCATGGAAGTTACCCAAAGTATGTTCCACTTGGTTATAAAATAGATAAGTTCAGCTTTTCTAAGAGTTCTGGAACTCCATCGATTAACTTTCAATATCATCCATCTGATGGTTTATTACCTAATAATCTCTATATTAGTGAAACTAGTTCAACTCTTGATAATGGAGGTTTAGTACAAACTGATATTGGGCCTGTTTCAGGAGAGAAATATACAACTCTTAGTGTTAATGGATTGTCTGTCTACCACTATAACAATCAATACGCATGGCTAAACGCTGGCATTTTGTATATTTTAACTAATCAAACTGGTCTAACCCAATCTACGGTTCTTAAAATAATTAACTCTATATAATTATTGGTTTAATCTTTATAATGTAGAGGTTATGAGACCTACAAGAACTAGATTTGCTCCAAGTCCAACTGGCGCTTTACATGTTGGAGCAATTAGAACTGCACTATTCGCATGGCTCGTTGCAAAGCATGATAAAGGCGAGTTTATTCTTCGTATCGAAGACACAGATCAAGTTCGAAACGTAGAGGGCGGAATAGCTAATATCATCGATAGTTTGGCTTATCTCGGACTTGACTACGTTGAGGGGCCAAACAAACCAGGTAAGTTTGGACCATATATTCAAAGTCAGAGACTAGATATCTACCATGACTGGGCAAAAAAACTAATTACTGCTGGTAGAGCTTACGCCGATCCATTTACGATAGAGGAACTAGATAAATTACGTGACCAAGCAAAATTAGATAAAAAACCGTTCTTGTTTCGTGATCATCGACCCGAGAATCCACCAGCTTGGGATGGCAAGACTCCACTAAGATTTAAGTCAGAGCCAAAGAGCTATACATGGAAAGATCTCGTCATGGGCAAACTTAGCTCTGGTCCAGAATCAATTGATGATTTTATCATAATTAAATCTGATGGATTCCCAACCTACAACTTCGCTCACATTGTCGATGACTATTTAATGGAAATAACTCATGTTATACGAAGCCAGGAATTTCTACCAAGTGTTCCTAAGTATTTAAACTTATACGAAGCACTTAATATTACTCCACCACATTTTGCAACACCACCACCGGTTTTAAACCCAGAAAATAATCGTAAACTAAGTAAACGTGAAGGTGCTAAGCAAGTTTTAGACTATAAGAGGATGGGTATTCTACCTGATGCTATGGTAAATACAATTGTTAGTCTGGGATGGAATGATGGCACGACTGACGAGTTTTATACCCGAAATCAATTAGTAGAAAAATTTGATCTTAGTCGAGTACAAAAAAGTGGCGCCCACTTTAGTGAGGATAGACTATTTTGGATTAGTGGACATTATATGAGATCTCTTAGTGATGAACAATTATATACTGATGCTAAAAATTATCTTCCTGAATCTGCAAAGAGTTTTGAAGAAAAATATAAGACTTCAGTTTTAGGACTCATTAAAGAGCGCATAAAATATTTTGATGAAATACCGAGTCTAACAAATTTCTTTTTTGAAGATCTGCCATTTAATGCTGAGCTAATCAAAGCCAATAATATACTGTCTAAAATTGACACCTCAAAATTAGTTGGTTTATTGAAGACTGGAAGGGATGATTTATCAGCTAGTGATTTCTCTAATGAGTCACTAACTAAAACTTTAAATGAATTACTTATAAAAACTTCTGAACAACCCAAGGTTTTATTTAGCCTAATTAGGATTGCCACAACTAATGCTCCAGCATCACCAGGACTAGCAGAAACTATGGCTCTACTAGGCAAAGACAAATCTATAGCTAGAATTGATAGTTTTATAAAGTCTCTTAGTGAATCTTAATAGTCTTATCCTCGTCAAACTCTAAAGTTTTTGAAGTAACTTTTCTCTTTAATAGTTTCGGTACATGATGATCTTTAGCTTTTGGTTTTTTAGGTTCTGGAGATAAAATCTTAGTACTAATGTAGTGCCCTAGATCCCTGACAATGTCATCTTTATCAAAAGGTTTCGATGACAGATTATTTTTTGCAGTGTACAAAACTTTAGAATCCACTTCATTTGATCTCGTGGCAAACCTGGCACGGCTACTGTTGATGATCTCGACTGAATTATTATTATCAATCGCTGGCAAATTAATAGTTTCTGCCGAAAAAGCAGGAATGCGTTGGCCATCAATTGTCATATTAATTGCAACATGGCGATTGTGAAGGTTGACTAGATCATGGTCTGTAAATGCTGGCTCAAAATATTTAGTCATTGTCCTAGCATCGCTGGCACTTAATCTAAATGCTATCATTGAGCCGACATTGCCAAAGATGGCTTCTTGGACACCTAAACTCATTTGCTCTATATACTGGTTAGCGACTGTTAGTATTAACCCATATTTTCTTGCCTCACTTAAGATTGTCTTAAACGAATCAGTGGCAAAGTTTTGAAACTCATCAACATATAGATAAAAAGGGATCCGTTGATCAATATCCTCAATACTAGCTCGACTCATGGCTGCTCGTTGGATACTTGAAACAATTAGAGTACCTAGCAGCGCCGCGTTCTCTTCACCAATCATACCTTGAGATAAATTAACAATTAGAATCTTTCGGTCATCCATGATTTTTCGAATGTTAAAACTACTTTTTGGGTGGCCAATAATATTCTTTATTATTGGGTTGGTTGTAAAAGCACCAATCTTATTCATGATTGGTTCGATTGCAATTTGTGAATATTCTTTGCTCCAAGTTGCAAACTCTTGACTCCAAAAATGAGCTACGACTTTGTCACTAACATGTTCTACTACTTTGTCTCTAAACTTTTCGTCTGCTAATATTCTTGGTATATCGAGCATTGTAGAACTTGGAAAATCTAATAGTGCAAGAATTGCGTTACGAAGAGTATATTCAAGTCTTGGATTCCAGTTATCGAAGATGGGGCTTAGGGCAGTTAATAACTCACTACAAATATGGTTTTTGTGTCGATCATCATGAACTTCCATTGGATTAAAAGCTACCGGATAATCGATGTCTGCTGGATTTATATAGATAACGTCTTCAATCCGGCTTTTTGGAATTCGTCTAAGGACGTTAACTGCATAATCTCCATGTGGATCAATTATGGCAAAACCATAGGGACTATTAATATCGGCAATTGTCAGTAGTTCTAGTAAGGCTGATTTACCGACTCCAGTCTGACCCAATATATATAAATGACGTGAGCGATCTGATCTAGGTAAGCCAAAAACTGTTTTTACACCACGGTAATTTGTGTAGGCAATTGAAGATATTTCATTTCTAATGGCATCCGGTGTTTCATCATTTATTGTTGGTAGATTTGTTGGTGGTTCGACAACCTTTGAATCTGCCCAGGCAAGATTTGGAGTATCAATTTCACTATGAGGCAAGTGATAAATCCCAGATAATTCTTGAGTAGATAAAATCGAGACATAAGATGATGGTTCTCTTAAATGATAATCTCCAATATATTCGTCTTTATCACCTAAGAATATAGTTTTAAATAAGTTTAGATTTGGGGTATTAAATTGCATGAAGGCAGCAGCAATTGCTTGAAGTCTAATTTTAGCTTGAACTAACCTAGCGTCACCACGATAAACTATTCTAATTGTTGACTGATAAGCCGGCAATTCACTTTTATCAGCTGCAGCTTTGGACTGTTCTATTGCTAACTCGGTTGGTTTTAAATCAGTGGTCTGGGCTCCCATAATCGTTCTAAGTAGCGAAACGCTAGGAGTTTTGAGCCGTCCTGAATAACTAAGAGCGTCTTTATTCCATCCACTATAAGCTGGTGTTATAACTATTTGGATCCAGGCCGATTCAGCATTAGTCAATTCAGATAAAGTTGCGGTTAGTGATAGAAGTGGATCAATTTTAAAACTTGAGCCTGATTTAATTGGCAGAGCGTCATCATGATCGAGTCTAATCTCTGCTGTTAACTGTGAAGCAACACGATTAACGTTAACGTAGTCCTTAACAATTGAGATTTGAACCGATGGATATTGTGAATAGATCTGTTCCTCAATAAACGGTCGTAGAGTTTCAGGGACCCAGATATAAAAACCAATAGTCTTATCTACGACTGCAATTTCTAGACTGATTCGATGTTGATACCTCGAACTGGCAACAATATTATTTCCGAGTAATGCGTGCAGGGAAGTGAATAACTGTTCGGCTGATCCAATTGATTTATCATTGGTTCTAGGAACTTTTAGTAGCAGTAGGGTCCCCTTAACATTCTTATCGATGTGCACACGATGTTTTTGCATATTCTTATTTTAGAGGATTTCACAAAAATAATCAGTTAGATTCAAAGATTAGTGATTTTAACCTCCCTTACTGTTAGAATAGTACCATTAGCGTTTTAAAAGGGGAAGTTATTAACAGTTTAAAAACATGAAAAATCTAGCTAAACTTCGTAGTTTAAAACAGAAACCACCTAAAGCAGACCTTAATTTTACTATTGATGAAGATGATCATCTAACAGAAGATCCAAAACCTGAAGTAGTACTTAAAAGTTCTCGATTAGCAAGAATTAAAAATATTAAATTAACTAAATGGCACTACATTATAACAGCTATAGTAGTTGCTGTTATTGCCGTAGTACTTGTTTTTATACTAACATCCAAATCTACTGCTAATTTACCACCTAAGAAAATAGTTAAAAAAGTTGCAGTAGTAGTCAAACCAGTAATCTATTACTCATCACTTAGCGGTTTAGCAGTTACCAAAGCCCAAACCCAATTACCGGTAACAGGAGTCATGATTGAAAATAGTGATGAGGCGAGACCGCAGTCAGGTCTATCTCAAGCTGGAGTTGTTTTTGAAGCTTTAGCAGAGGGTGGAATAACTAGATTTTTGGCTTTATATCAGGAAGGTGCCCCAACTTCTATTGGTCCAATTAGAAGTGCTCGTCCATACTTTATTGACTGGGCACTAGGGTTTGATGCAGACTACGTACATGTAGGTGGAAGCCCTGATGCACTATCACAAATCCAATCAGACAATGTTAAAGATATAAACGAATTTTACTACGGTGACTCGTTTACTAGAATCACAACTCGTGAAGCACCTCATAATGTATATGCCTCCGTACCGACTTTACAGAATCTCGAACAAACCCTAGGGTATACCAGCTCGACTTTTACACCATTTCCTAGGAAAGTCGATAGTCCATCTAAAATACCAACCGCAACTAACATAAATTTTACATTATCAAATTCTGACTTCGCAGTTAATTATACGTACGACAAAACAAAAAATAGCTACCTAAGATCAGAGGGTGGCGCTAGCATGGTCGATGCCAACACAAATCTACAACTTGAACCAAAAGTTGTGATTGCCATTGTTGTACCCTGGACTGATGGGGCGCTAGATTCGAGTGACGCTTACTATACAGTTTATTCCGACATCGGGAGTAATGATGCTTATATATTCCAAGATGGAACTGTGGTTAAAGGGACTTGGACTAAAACTACTCCAACTAGCCAAATCACATTCACGACTTCAACAGGACAAGTTATTGACCTAAATCGTGGGCAAACTTGGATTACGGCAGTTGATGAAGATAGCGCTGTTAACTACAGCACAGCTACTTCCTAAAAATGGTATAATAGGTTTCATCATGTTAGATGGAAAAGAAACACCAAAAAAAAGTAGGTCATTTAAAATTACATGGTAAAAACTCAAGGACCACTATCTGGATTTAGAGATTTGCTCTCAGAGCAAATGCTTAATCGTGATGAAATTTTGGGAAAAATTAAGTCTGTTTATGAACTATACGGTTTTGTTCCACTTAAGACACCTGCATTAGAGTTACATGAGACTCTCAGTGGTAAATATGGTGATGAGGGTGACAAACTTATGTATTCATTCGAGGACAACGGTGGTAGAAAAGTCGCACTTCGCTATGACCAGTCAGTACCTCTAGCTAGAGTAATGGCAACTTATACTGAATTACCTAAACCATACAAAAGGTACGTTCTAGGTGACGTCTGGAGGGGTGAGAGCCCACAAGCTGGGCGATTTAGAGAGTTTGCTCAATTTGATGCTGATATCGTTGGAATCTCAGATTATACAGCCGACGTTGAAATTTTAGCTATGATGAGTGATGCATTTAAATCGATCAATATTGAAGCCACAATTTACTTAAACGATCGAAAAATATTAGATGGGTTGTCCAGAAAATGTGGTATTGATACTAATAAAGAATTTATAAAACTAGTCAGCACAATAGATAAGGTCGACAAGATTGGGAAAGAGGTGGTTCTTCGCGATGTTGATAAGTTGATTGGTATGGAAGGACGAAAACTGGTCGATAAATACCTATCTATTAGTGGTGATTCTAATACTAAACTAGATAAAATAAGCAAGCTTCTAGATGATAAAAAAACATCTGAGTCTTGTGCTGAACTGAGTAAAATATTAACTACACTGGAAGAGGCGGGATATTCTGATAAACTAATTACTTTTGATCAAACTATTGCTAGGGGACTAAGTTACTACACTGGGACCATCTTTGAAACTAAATTAAATAAGTGTCCCCAGATCGGTAGCGTTTGTAGTGGTGGTCGCTACGATAACCTAATTAAGTTACTCGGTGGTCCTGATTTACCAGCTATTGGTACTTCAATTGGTGTTGATCGGCTAATGGAAGGAATTAATATCCTAGGTCTCAATTCAAAATTACAAACTAAGACTAAGGTTTATATTGTAAATCTAAGTTCAAGTTTAGATAGTGAGCGTTTTAAAATCGCAAGTGAACTCCGTAAAAATAATATTCCAACTGAGATGATCTATGATGATAGTAGATTAAAAAATCAACTTAGTTCCATCGATAAACTAGGAGTGCCTGAAGTATTACTCTACGGTGAGACCGAACATCAAAAAAAGACTTTTTTAGCCAAAAACTTAGATAAAGGAACTCAGGAAGAAGTGTCTTTATCAAAATTAGTTGACTATTATAAGACCAAGTTTAAATAGGGTAAATTTATCCCAGTTGAACCAATTTTACTTGTTCGATTAGATCCAGCAAATCAAATCTGAGCGGGAAAAGACCTACCCTAACTTTAGGTTCACAATCAATAGCTTTTTCAATTAACAAGGGTATGACAATAATTCCGTTGTTTAGGTTACGAATCTCTTGTTCAGTAAATATTTCTGGTGATTCTTGCAGACTATTTGCTGTGATAACTCTATCCAAGATCCAACCTGCAGAGCAGTGAAGGGATCGCTCATTACACGTCTTCTTACAATAGTAAGGTAACTGGCCTTCTGCCTTTATTATAGTGCGGAGATTCAGGCTATTGAGCTGTGAAGCTTGTTCTTCTCGCATTCGTGGCAATGACATTTTTATTGATCTTTCGGAATTAACTTTTTATTCGAACTTTTAGCATATTGTATAATTCTATTTAAGTCAGTTGCACTCATCGAATCATCACTTCTGAATCTACCACCTTCTTCAATCTCAGGCATACTGGAATGCCAATAAGTAGTTTTACTCTCCTCACTGTCACTCCGAGTTCGTGTTGAGGCTGCACTTATAATTGGTAGCCTCTCTCCAGATTGGGTAGGTTGTACCTGGATAGTTGTTAATATTCTCTCTGTTTTTGCTTTATTTTCAGTATTTACTATTATATGTTGTCCAGAATCAGATGTGTTAGTTATCTCGATATTAATACTAAGATCATCCTCAAATAAATCATAATTCCCGGTCTCTAGATCATCGACTAAAAGTCGAGACATGTTCTCACTTATATTTGAATTTCCAATCTGTTCATATTCATCCATAAGCTAAGAGTAATACATTACTGGGTTTTTGCAAGCACAAGCAATTAGGGATTAACTAGCCTGTTTTGAACTAATTGTTTTTGAAATTGGTTTTACTGTTTTGGTTGTTTCAACTACAGGTTCAATAACTAGGTAAATTGTGTAGATCCAAAAACCAACCAGTAATAATACATCTAGGACTGCATAGATAACATTCTGAGTGTATAGACTGACATTATTGGTTCCAGAAGTTCCAAAAAGCCAGACAATGGGGTAGCATAACCAAACAATTGAAAAGTAGACTAGGAGTGACGAATAGATTTTATCCACTGCAAGGCCTCTCTCCATAGCACGGTATTTAACCGCACCAAACATAGCCCAAATTACTCCAAGGAAAGCAACACAACTAAGGCTAAAGAACAGACGCTTAATCTCTAACACACTCGAATACGAAGCCAACAGTAGAGAAACAATCATGACTAAATCAGTGATTATGACACTATTTATTAAATACTTACGGTCTTTGGATCTTGCAGTATCTATTGATTTAGCTAGAGCAATTTGCAGTAAACTAAATAGGATTACAGAGGTTGAAAGAGCCCAAATAATATATCTAACATAATAAATAATTCTATCCGCATGAGTCGTGAATCCATAACCAAAACCTAACATTAAATATCCAGCAACAGACAGGGCGATTAAGCTAAGGACTATTTTGCGATTAAATAGATTCGACTTTAGGTTTTTACTTTGAATAAGAATAAAAATAAATCCGATAAATAATGCCAATGCTCCGATAAAGTACCACAAATTTGATGAGTCTATTTTCGTCATTTAAAACCTTTAAGTTTCATCCTATTAACATAAGTATAATATATCTAGTTATAACTTATGTAAACTTTAGGACTTTTTTTAGGCAGCTTTGACAACTTTAAAAAGTCTAGGCATAACTAGAGAGGCAAGAACTCGGTCGTAATTTTTACCAGGCACAACTGATATTCTAAAATCACCTAATCGATTTCTATTACCAAGTCCTGCAAGAATATTACCAACTTGGGTCAGGGTTACTAAACCAGTAAGCCAAGCTGTGGCTTGAATAGGATTCAAAATTGTCAAATCAGCAATAGTTACACAAGCAAATTCTAAAACCGCAGCTCCAAATAAACCTTGACTTAATTTTGAGACTCTTTCCTTAGATATCATATTTTGTTTAGCAGCGTCATATATGCCATCAGCAACAGCAATATTAAGTAAGTGTGCCCATAGACTACGTTCTGTGAGCTCTTGGTCATTTCTAGCGACTCTTATAGCCCTGTCCTTAAGTTCAGACATATTGATCGCTATAGTGCTATTTGTCCAATGGAAATCTGTACAGTCATCTGTGCCATAGCTCCTTATATTAGTAACAGTCGTATGTGACATGGGCTCTGCGTAAATTAATAAGCCATCATTAGATGAATCTATACTGCCATCAGCATCTATTTCCTCTGTAGAACTCTCAAAAATAGACTTGTAACCATCTCGTGACTCAATGGTCAATTGTTTAACACCAGCGAGTTTTGCAAACCTTTTTAAACGTTTGAAGTTAGGAAGTAAATCTAGCTCAGGGACTCCAGGCTCATCTGGCATTACAACATTCCAAACTATTTGCTTATCAATATTGCCATTAATATTAGAAAGTGGTTCTTCGATTTTACCCATTACTTATAAATATTTGGATCCAGATAACTCTATGGTATCGGATCCTCTTTCTACTAATACATCTATAGGTTGACTGCTAGGTATAAGTTTCTCGTCTGAGCAGAGTTGATAAAAAGTTTCAATAGGTTCAATTTCAGTAACAGCCCTAACCATGAACCTTGCGCTAACCCCATATACATCGTACCCAATCTTTATCGCTTCCTCCTCGGTCTTATACGGACCAAGTACCGCGTCCTTTTTTACAAGAACAAAACCCCCAATATTTTGCCACTCTGGCAAATGTCTGTTAAAGGTTGTAAGTTCTTCTTCAAACCGATATGAGTTTGTTTCAGGCATAACAATAGATGCTATTTTTCGCCGCGACCTTCAGATTCAAAGTCTATCTCATCAACTGATATAATATCTGGCTGGCCTGTAGATTGCTCCTTATCAATAGTCTGATCGTTTATTTCAGGATCTGGATTTATACCTTCAAAATCTAATATTTCCTTGGTCATAGACATATATTCTATGCCAATCTTTTAATAAATAAAAGCATAACGATTACACTAGAATTTGATAGTTTTAAATGATTACTCTAGCTACTGTCAAAACGACCCGCTTATCTAAGATGCTAGGGATTATTTCATGTTTGGTTGGGTTCTCAACAAGGCTTGCTAATGCTTCAGCTACTTTAATTTTATGGTCATCAGTGATTTGTTTAACATTATTATCCAGTGCACCCCTAAAGATGCCAGGGAAGACTAGGGCATTATTAACTTGATTTGGATAATCACTTCGACCAGTTGCTACAATTAACGCACCGGCCTCGTATGCAGCTTGTGGAGTGATCTCAGGATCAGGGTTGGCCATAGCAAAAATAATCGGATCCTTTCCCATTGATCTAATCATTGATCCACTTAAAGTGTTTGGACGTGAAACTCCAATAAATATATCTGCATCGACTAGAGCATCCGCCAAACTACCACCAATGTCACTACTGTTAGTGAAATCAAGCAACTGTTGTTTTTCAGGGTTAAGATCTTTTCTGTGACTACTTAAAATCCCATTACTATCTACCGCAATAAGTTCCTTAGGACTTGCATATAGTTCGATTAGTTTTAATATCGCGGTTCCAGCTGCTCCAACTCCAAGGCAAACGATCTTAGAGTCTTTCAGGCTACGACCAGATATCTTACTGGCATTAATAAGTCCCGCAAGGGTTACAATCGCTGTACCATGTTGATCGTCATGCATGACAGGGATTGTTAGTTCAGCCTTTAATCTCGATTCAACTTCAAAACAGATTGGGGCAGCAATATCTTCTAGGTTGATGCCACCAAAACTAGGAGCGATGGCTTTAATAGTTGCCACAATTTCATCCGCAGTATGGACATCTAAAACTATAGGTACAGCATCAATTCCAGCGAAGTTTTTAAATATCATAGCTTTACCTTCCATAACAGGTAGGGAAGCGGAAGGTCCGATGTTGCCAAGTCCAAGTACTGAACTGCCATCACTAATAACTGCTACAGCATTATTAGTCCATGTATAGTTTTTAGTTTCGTCTGGATTTTTAGCCAGGAGACTACTAACTGCTCCAACACCAGGCGTGTAATAGATACTCAATTTCTCTAGAGAATCAAGATCATCCTTAGTCTCAATACCAATTTTACCCCGAAGTTTCTTATGGACTTCAAGTGCTTTGTCCCCATAATTCATCTAAGTATTCTATCTTATAAGGGATATTAATCAAAACTGAAGACAAAAATTGTTCAGCTATTTTACAGATTAGACAAATATGATATTATGGATCTTGAAAAGACTTATGAATATTTACGAGGTTTCATAAGTCTTTTTTTATCTGTTTTTTACTACCAAGGATTGTACGATTTGTTGTTGTAGTCGTGTAATCGTACGTTATTAGTCGAAGAAACATCTATCCAAGTCGAAGATATAGACGAAGATGAATTTGCTGGATCATAACCAGCACCAGTTATAGTGTTGCCAACAATTGTATCGTGATCACCTTGATCAGAAACGCCAGCTTGGTAACCTTGGGTTGGACCGTTTCCTGTAGTATTGTTTAGCCCTGCATTTGATACGGTATTTCCTGATATATTGATATTCGTCCTAGTTGTAGCAGCCGAACAGGAAGTTGCGCCACAGGCACTAATATTAGACAGCCATATACCAACATCGTTTCCAAAAACTACATTATTAGTAACCTGAGTATTTGTTGTATAGTTACCGCCGTAGAACGCGCCACCATAAACTAAGATTCCACCACTTGAAGTTCCGCCAGCGCCTGTATATGAATTATCAGTTACATAGTTATTATTAACTACGGCACTTGCTCCAACGCCAATTTCAATTCCGTTTTGAGCAATATAGCCAACAGGTCCTTGACCTTGTATTACGTTGCTATCGATTGTTACGTTAGTCCCAGGACAGTTTGCTACGATACCTGCTTTCTGATAAGTAGATACACTATTGTTTTCGATAGTTCCTTGAGTTGAACCAGTTGTACAATCACCATTTGTTACTCCAGCAACAGTTGCATAATAGATACCTACACCATGCTGGTCTCCATTTAGTGGATTTTCACCAATATTATGAATATTGCTATCATTTACATTTACTTTGGCTTGTTGAACCACTATACCGTAATAATTTGCATTAGTAATAGTTGCACCGACCACTGATCCATTGTGTCCTGGTCCAAAATATACACCTATATTACAGCCTAAAGCATTAATATTACCTGTAACCTTAGTAGGTGAGTTAACTACGGCAGCTGTCATATTTAACCCGTCTCTAACGAAGCCTGTTGGGGTACAACCCACAGCTTGTGTACTTAAGGGAATGGCCAAAGCCAATCCACCAGCACTCAGTACAATTGCACTAATTATTAATGAAGTTTTTGTTTTAATTTTTTTCAAAGTATTCGAATATACACTCATACTACTCCTCCTTAAATTAATACCTATTATTATAGTCTTTAAGATAAAAATAACTGTAGTATAAAAATACACGGTTTTACTGTAATGAACATTTCATAAGCATAATGTATGGTGAACCAGACGGGCGACAGTTGGAACACCTTAGAATCTGAACTTATCTATCTACACACTAAATTAAGTGAGTTTGGTTTCATATACGTAGGTGGAGAAGTAGTCTATCCAGGATTGGAGAATCACGATGTTTAGACTACTCCGGCCTTCATTGATTCCCAATCCTCGCGCGGACAAAGGACCGGCCAATTCTCCCACTTTTTTCGGTATTCATCGAAAACCGCTGGGTCTACAAGGTGAAGTCGTTCAGGATGATCAATAGGTATGCGATCAGGAAATCTTATACCTAAAAGATGGTCTGTTTCATGCTGTGCTATACGAGCTACAAAATCTTTTAAATCTAACTTTATTGGTGCACCTGTCCGATCGAGCCCTTCCAAAGTTACTTCTTTAGCACGTTCAACGTTCCCGCATATATTACCGCATGACCAGCAACCCTCTCGACCAGGCATTACATCGTATGAACTATCTGTAATAAGCGGGTTAATGATAACAGCAAGATTTTGTTCTTTATTTGATCCGTCCGCTGCTCTATCAAGCGTTATTATACTTTTTAAAATACCTAGTTGCGCGGCTGCAAGTCCAACCATCTGTCTGGAGTCTTCTGCTGAGTGGCCTTTACCAGCAGATAATTCAAGCATCCTATCGATAACTCCTTGTATAAAATCTGAGTTAATCTCATCTAGATTAACTTCTTTAGATGGTTGGTTGAGCAAGGGATTGATAGGATCGATTAAGCTAAGGGTTTCTGGATTGGGGAAATTTGTCATTCTATCTAGTCTATGCTTTACAGGGTTTAAATCCAATAGCCCGGCGGGATTCGAACACCTTACAACAGAGGTGAAATATATGCGAACATCATATCAGCTTCAAAAGAATAGATTTTCTAATCTGTTAATAATTTTGGTGACTCCGGCGGGATTCGAACCCGCGATCTTCAGGATGAGAACCTGATGTCCTAACCACTAGACGACGGAGCCAACTAGTTAATTTTAGCATAACAGATGAAATAAACTGATTTTAACCTGTAGCTTAAATATTAATTTTTGGCTATAATAAACCGAAGTACAAGCTTATGGCTATAAAGGGCACCGATGGTCGCAGACAAATATTACAAAATATATAAATGGTTTCTATTTGGTGCATCTATAGCTGTTATTATTGCTTGGGTATTTGTAAATTTTAGTCCAAGTCTAAAAAGCGGAGCTGACAGAGATGGCTTAAGTATTGCGATTCTTATTTCTAATATCCTATCCGCTATTTATCTATTAACTCTATTTAATTTTGTCGGCAAGAAATTTAACTATTGGCAATCGACTCTTCTTGGGGTGTTAATATATGGTTTTGGTGTATTTGCATCAATTAGAATTACTTCCACCGAACTGGTCACAACACCTCTACTTTGCTTTGTAATAATTTGGATAATATTAATGGCATGGTCTGGTATTTTTGGATATCAGGTAATCGTGGTATTAAATTTTTTTACGATAACCTTTGTATACTTTGGTGGCTTCTCAGATAAGTACCTCCTTCTCATGGTAGCTGGAAGTCTAATTGCAAGTCCATTATTCCAATTCTTAATTTGGAGAAATCTACAAGGAAAGGTATTCGATGGTCTACATAGAAACAATAAGATTAACCCTCTAACCAATTCCATAGGAGAATCAAAATCCAGTGCCGAGAGTCTGATTGATTCAATTAACGAAGGTGTAGTAGTTATAGATAAAACCAGTCGAATTACTATATTCAATCCAGCCGCAGAAGTATTAACTGAATGGTCGGCAAAAGATGCACAAAATATTGACGTTAATTTAGTAGTAAAAATTCTTCAAGAGAATGGAAAGCCATTTGCAGAAGCAGACAGTCCATTTAATTCAATCTTGCAGAGCCAGAAAAAAATTGACTCGACCGTTCAACTAATTAGTAAATCAGGTAAACAGTTTTTCATTTCTCTTGTAGCAGCTCCGATCATTATTAACGGATCAATCACGGGTGTGGCTTTTACTATGCGTGACATTACAGCCCAGAGAAACTCTGAACAACAAAAACTAGATTTTATATCAACTGCTAGCCACGAAATGCGTACTCCGGTTGCTGCGATCGAAGGCTACTTATCACTTGCTATGAACGACAAAATTAGTAGTATTGATGCAAAGGCTAGGGAATACTTAAATAAGGCCCATGCGAGCACCCAACAACTGGGAAAGTTATTCCAAGATTTATTAAACAGTTCTAGAGCTGAAGACGGAAGATTAGTAAACCATCCTGAAGTTATTGAATTAGGAGATTATATAAGTAAGCTTGCTGAAGGTTTTCAACTTGCGGCTGAAAAGAAACATTTAATCGTAAACTTTACTCTTGTAAGCTCTAAGCAAGATCAGAGAGATCCACAAGGTAAAATTATTACTCCGCTATTTTTTGTTAATGTAGACCCAAATAGACTACTCGAAGTCATGACCAACTTATTTGATAATGCCGTTAAATATACTGAGGCCGGTACTATTACAATTGGGCTAGGCGGAACAGATACAGTTGTTAGTCTATTTGTACGAGATACTGGCGTCGGAATTCCAGCGGAAAGTATAGACCATCTATTCCAAAAGTTTTACCGAGTAGATAATTCAGCGGTTAGAACTATCGGAGGGACAGGTCTTGGCTTATATATAAGTAAGAAAATCGTTGAGTTATATAGTGGTAGGATTTGGGCTGAAAGCCTAGTTGGACGGGGAACAACGTTTTATATCAATCTACCAAGGCTCTCCCAACAACAGGCCGATATATTAAGGACTACCCACGCTCAAGAACAATCTGCTACACCACCAATTAACCCAACAGTATAGTTCGTGATATAATCATAATCAGTATCATATACAGATCATAATAAATTAAAAAAGGAACAAAATTGTGACGAAAATAATGCTAGTCGAAGATGACAACAACCTTAGGGAGATTTATCAAGCCCGTCTAAATAGTGAAGGCTATGAAACCGTTACGGCATCAGATGGCGAAGAAGCTTTATCAATCGTTGGAAAAGAGAAGCCTGATCTCATAATCCTTGATGTTATGATGCCCAAGATCAGTGGTTTTGATACGCTAGACTTACTTAAAAACTCTCCCGTTACAAAAGACATAAAAGTTATCATGATGACAGCATTATCACAAGCTGAAGATAGAGCTAGAGCCCAAAAACTCGGAGCTCAAAATTATCTAGTAAAGTCCCAAGTTACATTAGAGGATATTGTCAAAGCTATTAAAGACGCACTAGATGGTACAAGTGTTTACCCAAATTCAGATGCACCAACTACTACGGATTCAACCACTCCTACTCCATCAGTTTTTAGTACTTCAACTTCTGTTGATGAACCAGCAACTTCTCCAGTGGCAGCACCAGCACCAGCTATTCCACAAACGCCTGAGACTCCGGCTACAGACGCACCAGCACCAGCTGGAGTAAGTATTGAGCACGTCGATGAACCAGCAAATGATCCAGTTGCACCTTCAAATGATCAGCCAAGTCCAATGCCAGAAATAACCTTACCCGACGCTTCTAGTACTGATTCACCAACTCCACCATCCGACTCTATGCCAATGGAGTCACCTGAGACTCCGGCTACAGACGCACCAGCACCAGCTGGAGTAAGTATTGAGCACGTCGATGAACCAGCAACTACAATAGAGCCTATGACACCTCCTACAGAAACTCCTGTAACTCCTACAGAACCAACAGACTCTAACCCAACAATATAAGTACTTAATAATGCGTATTAACCAATTTGTAGCTAAAGCTACTGGTTTAGGTCGTCGCAAGGCTGATAAATTAGTCTTAAATAATCTAATTACAGTTAATAATAAATCAGCAAACCTAGGTCAAGACATAACTGACAAAGATATTGTTAAATATGCCGGAAGAGTTATTGAAATACCTTACGGATATACTAGAGTTTTATTAAATAAACCAGTCGGCTATGTATGTTCTCGGGATGGACAGGGCAGTAAAACGATATATGATTTAATACCAAAACAGTATAGTAAACTCAAATCTATCGGCAGATTAGACAAGGATACGTCCGGACTAATATTATTAACTGACGATGGACAACTAGCCCAAGAGTTGTCTCATCCAAGTTTTAATAAGCAGAAAATATACGAAGTTAAATTGCCACGAGATCTAACAAATGATCAAATTAATAAATTACAGAATGGGTCAATTAGAATAGATCAAAAACCCAGCATTTTAAAAATTAAAAAGATCGGCTCAGCTCTATATCAAGTGACTCTAACTGAGGGTAGAAATCGGCAAATTAGACGAAGTTTCGAGAAAATTAGTATCGCAGTAGTTAGGCTAAATAGGATTCAATTTGGACCATACAAATTGAGCGATCTAAAGAAACAAGTTTGGGCTGAAGTAGAGTAGTCGCAAATCTAATAAATTTATGATATAATATAGGTTAATTACACCTACAGAAAGTTAATTAATCTCAATGAAAAAACTTCCCATAATCGCAATAGTCGGTCGAGCCAACGTTGGAAAATCTAGTATTTTCAATACGTTACTACGAACACGCGAAGCAATTGTTGCTAAAGAGGCTGGTACAACCAGGGACTCAATCATGGGCAAGGTCAGTTACAGAAACCAAGATTTTTGGATAGTTGATACGGCAGGGATGAAGGATCCGATAGACGATTTTGAAGCTACAATTCAAGAACAAATTACTCAAGCAGTTGATAGCGCTGATGTAATTTGTGTAGTAGTTGAATCAGATACAATTGTCACCAATGATGATAGGCAAGTAGCAAAATTGGCCCTTAAAAGTAAAAAACCGGTAGTTCTAATCGTTAATAAAATCGATAAAGTAAAAACCTTTGAAATTGAGAATTATCAGAAACTTGGGATTAAGACCATTATCCCAACTGCTGCAACTCAAACCCGGGGATTTGAAAACTTATTAGAAGAATTGACGAGCCTAATACCAAAGACTAAAGACCGCGAAGATGATGAAGTTATCCGTCTAGCTATTATTGGAAGACCTAACGTTGGTAAATCGCAACTATTTAACTCATTACTACAGAAACAACAAGCAGTTGTGGCTAATCGTGCCGGTACAACCAGAGACGTTAATAAAGTCTCAATTAGATATGAGGGAAAAAAAATTCAACTTATGGATACCGCCGGTATTAGACGAAGTGGCAAGATAGGCCAGGGGATAGAGCACTTTAGCGTTATTCGAACTCTTGCTGCGATTGAAAGCTCTGACATTTGTCTACTACTTATTGATGTAAACGAACTTACAGTTCAGCTAGATCAAAAGATTGCTGGTATGGTCAAGGATTCAAACAAAGGTTTAATTATAGTTGTTAGTAAATGGGATAGTGCAGAGGATAAAACTCCGTACTTTCATGATGAGTTAATACCAAAACTTAAGTTTGAGTATCAGTTTGTTCCTTGGGCACCTGTGGTATTTACAAGTGCTGTGACGGGTCAAAACGTCACGAAGCTCTTATCTCTTAGCCTTGAAATTTATAACTCGCGTAATCGTAAAATAAAAACTAGCGAGCTTAATAAATGGCTTAAGAATACAATTGCTAAACATCCACCAGCCGGACTTAAAAATACTAATCCGAAACTAAACTACATGCTTCAGGAAGACGACAATACTAGTCCTAACTTTAAAATATATGGTTCACACACAAGATATCTTCACTGGAGTTATAAACGATTTTTAGAACGAGAACTAAGAGAAAAATATGATTTTGAAGGCACTGCAATAAAGTTATGGTTTTTTGAAAAGCATGTTGATAGACTAAAGAAACAAGTTAAACAACCACCTTACAGAAAGTCGTAAACCATGGGATTATTCACAAGTAAACCAATGCCTAGTGATAATAAATACTTTTATTCTCTAAGCCAAACTAAAACTGTGTTAATTGTAGGGCTCGGTAATATTGGTAAAGAGTACGAAAAAACCAGACACAATATTGGCTTTACATGCCTAGACTATTTCTTAAGCCAAAATGCTCAAATGGACAAATGGATTAATAAGAAAGATCTCAAGTCTCATATTAGTAGTGGACAATTCGGCGATACTAGAGTAATTGCCATTAAACCAACAACTTTTATGAATTTAAGCGGCGAAGCTGTTAGTTTAGTCTGCAGTTATTATCATATTAGACCGGAAGATATATTAGTCGTTCATGATGAACTTGATGTTAACTTCGGGCAAATTAGAACTCGAAATGATGGCAGTAGTGCAGGTAATAATGGAATTCAATCTATCATTGATCATATAGGTGAGAAATTTAACCGCATTAGGATTGGTATCGGACCAAAACATCCAGAGAAAATTGAAGCTGATAAATTCGTTATATCTCCATTTGATAAAGCCGAAGGTTCTAAGATAAATGACTTAGAAAAAGAGGTTCTATCAATTGCAGTTGAGTTTATTTATAGTGGAAGTTTAAACGAAGAAACTAGATCTTTTTTGGCATAAAAAAACGAGCCTACAGAGGGGGTGGGCACCGCTGTAGACTCGATTACACCCTTCAACCCACCTGCGTGAAGCGTCATGTACCTAAATCCTAATGGTAATGCGCCGACTTTTTAACGAGTCGTTATGGAATACTCACTGACCCACCTAAAGGGTCCAAGCTATCATATAAATACAATAGAGAGGAGTGTTAAAGGGGTTAGTATGTCTTAGAGCGCATATTAGACAAAGATAAATCCTTGTCAAACGCACATTAGATAGTGGAGGGTAACAACTTACTGATGGCACGCTCTAAAACAATCTAACTATATAGTTAGAATAGGGGTATAAGGTGCATAAGTCATGAATATCATGCTTACAGATTGCTATTTTAGCAAATTTATGTCTTATTGTCAATACTATTCAAGGTACAGGAATCTTTGTCAAATTTCTTATGCTTGTAGTAGAATACTTGGAGTAAGCTGAAAATAAATATTGCTTGCATAAAGCCGATAAGTCCAGTAATCTTACAGTTTACAGATATAAATTAAGTGAATTAAGGAAATGATGAGTAAACAGTTAGTAATTGTTGAGAGCCCTGCAAAAGCAAAAACTATCGAAAAATACCTTGGTAGTTCATACCAAGTAATGAGTAGCTTTGGCCACATTCGCGATTTACCTAAAAAACACCTAAATATAGATGTAGCGGACAACTTTAAACCAACCTATGAGATTAGTGATGATAAAAAGAAAGTAGTAGCTAGTCTAAAGAAAGCTACTAAGACTTCTGAACAAGTTTGGCTAGCGAGTGATGAAGATAGGGAAGGTGAAGCTATAGCTTGGCACCTCTGTTATGCGCTTGGACTTGACCCTAAAACTACTAAACGAATTGTTTTTCACGAGATAACTAAACAGGCTATAACAAATGCTATAAAAACCCCTCGTACTATAGATATCAACTTAGTAAATGCTCAACAGGCAAGGCGAATCTTAGACAGATTAGTTGGCTATGAACTTAGCCCAGTACTTTGGAAAAAAGTTAGACCACAACTCAGTGCCGGTAGAGTTCAGTCTGTTGCAGTTAAACTAATAGTCGAGCGAGAACGGGAAATTACAGCCTTTGAGCCGACTAATGAATATAAGATAAATGGATTCTTTAAAATTACAGATACAGAATTACCAGCAGAACTTAGCGTTAAGTTCAAAGATATAGAATTAGCACGTAAATTTCTAGAAGACTGTATCGGTGGTAAATTTAGCGTAACTAAAATCGATGACAAGCCGGGTAAGAGAACTCCCGGTATACCGTTTACTACAAGTTCACTCCAAATAGAGGCTTCCAGGATGCTTGGCTTTTCAGTTCGACAAACAATGACTATTGCTCAAAAACTCTATGAAAACGGAATTATAACCTACATGAGAACAGATTCACCAACCCTATCTCAACAAGCTCTAGACAATATTAAGAGCTATGTAGTCACAAACTTTGGTGAGGAATACTATCACCACAGACAATTTAAATCTAAACAATCAGGTGCTCAAGAAGCTCACGAAGCAATCCGCCCAACAGATCTAAAAGTTACAACCGTTCAAGACGAAGGACAAAACCGTCTTTATAATCTAATCTGGCGTCGAACTGTTGCAAGCCAAATGACTGAGGCAAAATTAGCAAAAACTGAGATCACGATAGATATCGATAAGAGACCTGAGACTTTTCAAGCCAAAGGTGAGGTAGTAGTATTTGATGGTTTTTTGAAGGTTTCAGGAAAGACTACTAAAGACGTCCTCTTACCTAAACTATCTCTAGGTCAAAAACTAGAATATGACCGAATAGTCGGTCGACAGAACTTTTCAAAACCCAAAGCAAGATATTCTGAAGCTAGCTTAGTAAAAAAACTTGAAGAATTAGGCATTGGTAGGCCAAGTACGTATGCTCCTACTATCTCAACTATACAGGCAAGGGGATATGTAGAAAAAACAGATACAGAAGGCAATGAAAGAACAGTCGAAACTCTGACTCTTAATGATAATAAAGTAGAACAAACATCAGAAATAGAAGTCTATGGACAAGATAAATCAAAGCTCCTTCCGACTCCTACTGCAGACGTAACAACTGATTTTCTGGTCAAGAACTTCGAACCAATCGTAGATTATGACTTCACGGCTAACGCAGAAAAAGACTTCGATCTTATAGCTGAGGGCAAAATCAAGTGGCAAGATATGTTAAAAGGTTTTTACACCGACTTTCATGAGTTAATCGTTAAGTCAGATAGCGTATCTCGTGAGGAAAGTACTCAAACTAGGCTAGTTGGTGAAGATCCTAAATCAGGTAAACCAATTTTCGCTCGTTATGGTAGATTTGGCCCAATGCTTCAAAAAGGCGAGACAACAGATGAGATCAATAAGCCATTGTTTGCATCTATCCCCAAAGGAACGACTCTTGAAACAGTTACATTAGAACAAGCACTTGAGATGTTCAATCTGCCCAGGACAGTAGGTAAAACTGATGAGGGTGACGAGATATTAGCTAACGTTGGTCGATTTGGACCGTATATTAAAGTAGGAACGACTTTTGTATCGATAAAGCCATTAGATCCTTTAACTGTGACTGAAGCAGAGGCTAGGGAATTATATGTAGCAAACAAGGAAAAACTAGCTAAGAAGTACATTAAAGAGTTTTCAAGTGGTATTAAGATTGTTAACGGACCTTACGGGCCCTATATAACAGATGGAAAGAAGAATGCCAAAATAACTAAAGATATAGATGAGAACAAACTAACTGAGAAAGAAGCAAAGAAAATATTAGCGGAAGCTCCTGCTAAAAAACGATCATTCAAAAAACGAGCCAAGAAAAAATAAGAATACCATAAATCTTATCTTGTACCCAATAATGGTGTAGTAATATTGTCTTCACATATTTTGTGTTTTTATGTCTACTTAGTGTTACAATAATATTAAGATACTTTAGTATTGACTTTGAGGGAAATTTGTTATAAAATAAGCATTATCAATCACTATAAAGAGAATATATGACAGACAAGACTATACAAATAGACATAACCCAAGCAGTTAACAATATCTTGAGTTCTATTGATCATGACAGGGAAAAAGAGATTATCTCTAGACGATTTGGGCTATTTGATAGAAAAGAAACTCTTGAGCAAATCGGTGAATTACTTGGCATTACTCGCGAACGAGTTAGACAACTTGAAAAGGCGATACTAACTAAACTAAAAGCTTCTGCCAAAGAAGGGAAGTTAACTGGTATAACAGAGTTACAAACCGTCTTAAAAGAGGTTATTAACGATCGTGGTGGAATTATAAGAGTTAATGAACTTGGCTCATATCTTACTAAAGAAAATACTAAGATTGATCAGTCACAGATATATTTCATAGCAGAGATGTGCCCAGAACTGATTGTTGTCCCAGATAGTGACTTCTTCTACCAAAGTATTGGCGTTCGTGCACTCCATGATGAAGCTAAAATCAAAGAATTAGTAGACATGATAGTGGCAACTGTTAAGAAAATTGGATCGCAGGCAACTATTGAGAAAATTACTAAAGAAACAGGCAGCGAACTAGGCAGCCAGAGAGTCAGAGCTCTAGCAAGTACTTCTAAGCAGTTAGCAACTCTAAATAGTAAATGGGGCTTAATTAAATGGCCTACAGTCAATCCTAAGAACATTCGAGATAAAATATACGTTATTCTTAAAGAACATGGCTCACCTATGCATTTTAATGAAATATCAGAAGCTATTAAGAAGTCTGAATTCAAAAGAAAAGATGTTACAACTCAAGCTATTCATAACGAACTGATTAAAGACAAGAGATTTGTCCTAATTGGTCGTGGAATCTACGCACTTAAAGAATGGGGTTATGAAAAAGGCACTGTTGCAGATATTATTGCTGAAGTCTTAAAGAAAGCTGGAAAGCCCCTACATCGCGATGAAATCATCAAAGAGGTCCTAAAGAGCCGAGTTGTTAAAGAAACTACCATCCTACTTAATCTACAAGGTAAGGCTCAGTTCAAACGAGTTGCAAAAGCAACCTACGGTATAGATCAAAAGACACAATAAATTAACTTCTTTCGTCATCTGTTATATATTGGCATAAAAACAAGAACAATTTGCGAACACAATAGTACCTATATTAATATTTTAAAAGGTCATCCACATTAAAAAAAGGGCTTATTTAAATAAAACATCCAGATATAAAGACAGGGCAATAGAAAATACAAAAACAAAACTAAAAACGAATTTAAAATATCATCTATAAATACAAGTAGAGCAGACATATTGAATCAACAGATTGAGCTAGATCCAATGTCGCACAATGTACCTTTTGCGACGTGACACTTAAAATCATAGTTGGTAAATAACACATGCCCTACAGGGGATTATTAAATAGATATACCATAAATGCCTCATTTATATGTTCTGCGTTTATATAACGTTCCATCTATATATAAGCTGTCGCATATCCTTAGCTCTCCTTATTATCATCTAGTGTCTGACAATATTATTTGACACTAGCCCATAAATATTGTTATTTGACTTTTCCACAGCTTGCTACTTTAATATGTTTTTTTCACTCGACTGCCCTACTTCGCATTTATTACTAAATAAATTATGCAGCCATTTTTATAACATTATTATTTGTGTGCATTTGATTATTAATAATTATCAATACTGAACAATTTACGAACACGTGGGGGATGATAGTGGGGGAACTATTTATAGAATGCTTTTCCAGCAACTCGTAGGTCAATAAATTGTGCTGGAGCTGGTTGATTGTTCGTCTTCAGATAATTTAGAATCGTAAAGTAAGTCCCTATTTGGTAGTTAACACTATTTAATAAATTATATTTAGCGATATAGTTCTGTCCCCTACTCTGCACATCAAGTTCATAGGGAGAATCTGGCAAAGTCATCGCCTGAATGCTAATATCTTTTTTAGTGTACTGATAGATAATACTCTGGATAAAGCTGACAGTAGAAGATGATATAAAACTAGCTCCTAGATGAACCGGAGAGTTACTTTGATCAGTTAAAGTCACTAATTTAGTTAAATCCATCTGTTTTACAGAGTTAAATTTTAAAATTGCTATGCCATTATCATTTAAGAGGAAGTATCCTGTGGTGTTTTGGAGATTTAACACTGGCGTAGAAGCCTTTAGAACGATTTGTAAGCTATGTCCCGTAAGTGGAATGATTACAGTTGCAGAATCTAATTCAGGGTAGTCTTTTTCGATTTGTCGAGCTATAGCATTAGAATCAACCGTAAATTTACTCTTATCTAAGATTGAACCACCTAATATATTGGTTATTGTCTGTCTATACTGGTCTTCGGAGTGCAGAAACTTAACATTGGTGGGAGCGTTAACAATATCAATTTCAGGGCTACTGTTTAGTGTTGAAATATAGAATATCACTGCAATAATTACAAGGAATGAAATTATAGTAGGTGCTTGCTTTAGAAAACTCCTATTACGAGCTTTTGCCTGATTTACTTCAGCTAATCTATCTGTAGATTGACGCTCAGAAGATTTTATCTGGGAGTGATAGATAAACTTACGATTCTGAGTCGCGTCTAAATCTACTTTTCTTTTAGTATTTTTTGATTTTGATTTAAGCATTACTTTAATTTTAGCAGGATTTTAGCAGTTTGTTCGGCCGCATCTGTAACAGCCAATTTACTAAGATTATCTGCTAGTTCTTTAGATAGTTTTGTATCATCTAACAGCCGGAATATTGAATTTAAAAGTATCTCAGGATTTTTTATAAGTTCAGCTTCTGAAAGGACTATTCCTGCGTTGTATTTTATAATTTCTTTGCCGTTCATAACCTGATGTCCACCTGTTAAATGAGGATTAGGAATTACAATTACAGTTTTACCTTGAACTTCTAGTTCGGCTAGGGCGGTGGCAGACCCTCTAGTAATGACTAGATCTGCTGCTGCAGAATATTTATACATATCTTCGATAAATTCTTTAATTAACAGATGGTTATCATCTGGATTAATCTTCCCATACACATCCATCTTTCCTTTTCCAACTTGATGAACAATATAAATATTCTTATACCTAGCTAAAAGACGCCTGTAAACAGATACAAATGCTATATTTACTTCATTTGCACCCAAACTACCTCCAGTTATAAAAAGCATCTTTGAATCAGTAGGAATTTTTAAAATCTTCCTGATTTTAGCTTTTTCACTACTATTAACTGATTGATATTTATCCGAAACAGGTACACCAACTCTAATCGTTTTCTTTTGATTGTATCTGTAAAATTCTGTTTCTGAGCCAGTGGTATTAAAAATCGCCCATTTTCCCACCAAAATGTTAGTTAAACTTGCTCTAGCATCAGAATCATGAGTAATATAAGGTATTCTAAGCAAACCGGCTGCGAAGCCTAGAGGAAGGCCGACATAACCCCCTTTTAATAGGATGACATCTGGCCGATCTCTTATTAATAAGTTTAGGCTTTCAAAAAAACCAATTATAACTCTAAAAACATCTCGGATATTTAAGGCGTTAGTTTTGAAATCAAGGAATCTTTCTATCCATGCCTGATTATGATACCTTCTAAGCTTTCCTGCACGGACCTGAAATACTTTATCGATATCATCATGTTGACGAACTAAATCAACAAATTTACCACCGGTTTCACCGACATAGATAATCTCTGAATTAGGAGATAACTTTTTTACTTCATGAGCGATGGCTAGGATAGGCGTTATGTGTCCGCCCGTACCGCCTCCGCAAAGCAGAATTTTCATTCTTATCTCCTATTATTGTCTCTTCATTATATACGGGATTTGCAGTAGTGTAATAAGAAATATTAAATATTACTCCTATCGCTAACATCACAAATACAATGCTTGTCCCACCGTAGCTCATAAGAGGCAGCGTAATGCCTTTTAAGGGCAATAAACCAATCATTGCACCTACGTTTATTAACGTCTGCGCAGCAAGCCATGCTAAGACCCCAGTTGCTATAAATCTTGTGTAGTTATTCGGTGCTCGTTCCATAATATCTTTGATTCTCTTAAATAACGCAAAAAATATACATACAAGTACAACTGTTCCTATAAAACCAAATTGTTCAGCATATGCAGCAAAGATAGTATCATTATCGCTCTCAGGTAAATAACCATCAACCTGAACGCCTCTCGCAAGTCCCTTGCCTGCTATTCCGCCAGATCCAACAGCGATAATCGCCTGACATGCTTGCCAGCCAGTACTTGTTGTTTGACAGTTCTGGGTAGGATGGAGAAAAGTAAGCAGTCTTCCCTTTCGGTAACTACTACTTGAGATTGCAAGTATGCCAATAAGGGCGATAGCTACTATAATGTACATTAATTTCTTGAGTGGAAGGCCGGCTACAACTGCCATAGTAGTAATCATCACCACTATTACAGCAGTTGACCCTAGGTCGCTCTGAAGGCCAGCAACAATAATAGCAATAATAACAAGTGCAATAAACAGTGGTTTTATATGTTTACTTAAGTTAGACATTCCCCCTTGCCTGAGCATTTTTGCAAAATATCCAGCCGCCCAAATTAAAATTGTAAACTTAACTAACTCGACTGGCTGAAAGGATACCCCTCCAATTTGAATCCACCTAAATGCGCCATTTACTCTTGTACCTACAACCCTGACAGCAAGAGAACCGATGATCGATACTATAATAAGTGGCGTCAAATATTTTTTCCAAACATCTATTGAAATTAATGCACCAATGCCAAAACCAATACAACCAATTAAAACTGCTATTAACTGTTTACCAACATAATAATTAGCAGAAACATTTGTTGAGCGAGTTAATCCAGGACTTATCGCAAAGATAGTAATTAAACCAATTGCTAAGAGTGCAATACAAAGTATTAAAAGTACGTAGTCTGGCCTATGTTTCCTAAGACCAGTCAGTGAGTCTGGAGAACTTGAGTTTTTATTTCTAATCCCTGTACGGGGATTCACAGAGAACTCCTAAGAAGGAACAATGCAATACCTGCTATTGCACCTATCTGACCGATTAACCAAAATCTCATGGTTACTTTAGTCTCTGGCCAACCAATAGCTTCAAAATGATGATGTATAGGCGATGACAAGAAAACTTTTTTACCCTTGCGAAGCTTTTTGGATGCTCTATTTATAATGACCGAGCCCGTTTCTGCTACATAGACAATTCCTATTACAGGTAATATATAAATAGTGTTGGTTAATAGTGCCACGACCCCAAGTGCCGTTCCTAATCCAAATGCTCCTGCGTCTCCCATAAAGAACCTCGCGGGAAATATATTAAACCAAGTGTAACTTACTAATGCACCCGCAATAGCTATACAAAAAGCTGCTAAATCATACTTATTCTGAAAGACACATATAATTGAATAAGCGGTAAAAGATGTGGTTAATAATCCCCCTGCTAGACCGTCCAACCCATCTGTTATATTGACAGCGTTGGCTGTAGCTATGACTACAAACCAGAATATCAGAATTATAAAAATTCCGACGTGTACATTTCTAAACCCAGGAATATAAAGATAATCTACGCCAAGTTTATAATAAAACCACCAACCACCTACTAGTGCTACTCCACTATGTAGGATGAATTTCAATTTTGTACGCATTCCTGCAATACCTCTACTAACACCTCTAATATTGATTAAATCATCCACCAGTCCTATAAATGCAGAACCTACCATGGCTGCTAACGGTAGCCAGGTTTGTGATCGATCGAGATTATAAAATACAGTAACTAACAGTACAGAAGTAATAAAAATAAGTCCGGCCATAGTCGGAATATGTCTTTTATGTTTTTCGGCATGTAATTGTTTATAAACTACTGCTTCTTCACCAGTCCAAGAATCTGTTCTTTGTCGTTTCCACCACTGATATTTATAAGCAATACGAGTATATATTGGTGTAATAATCATACTGATTATAAAGCTCATAATCCCAATTCCTAGGATTCTTGCGGCCGAGCTAGATGTAATGTCTAATGCGATTGATGTCATGAGTGGTTATTATATTATACCCTAATATTAAGCTTTACTAATTCTCTACGGCAGCTGTTGGGCTTACGTTAGCAAGTTGTTGTGCGGTTGTACTATTTGCTACTCTCTCGATTGATTGTAGTCTAGTCGAGTCAACTTCTAGCTGATCGTGTTGAGTTTGCAATTGAGTTTGTTGAGCTTGTAAAGAATTTATCTGATAACTAAATGTGTTCGTTTTTGTGACTTGAGTTAAATAAAGTAACCCCAGTAAACACGCTAAAACAATCAAGATAATTGTATTACTTATCGGTCCAATTGTCTTTGCGTGGTCTTGAAAACTTGTAGAGTTTTGATTCCTTGAAGAATACTTTTGTCTACTATTAGCGATTGAGTTTGAATACGTCATTACTTAATTTTCCTTTTTTGTTTTTATTTTGCCCTCACCTACGCGAATTGCGCAGATGAGGGGTCGATTGTATAAAGTCTATCCTACTCGGACTTTTACTTTATACGCTCTGGAGAGGTTTTTGACCTGTATAGGCATCTAGCCCCTCCTTTCTATTTTTTATTTTTGCTACGGCTCGTAGTTTTGCACTACGTGCTCGCGGATTTAAAACTAATTCGGTACTGGAAGCGATAATTGGTGTTTTTGTTAATAAATTCATAGTTGAATCATAGTTAGATGAGGCATTTTTTCGAAAATACTGCTTTATCAATCTATCTTCTAGACTATGGAAGCTTATTATTACCAATCTTCCTCCAGGACTAAGCAAATTACCCCATATGGGCAAACTAGCCTCTAGCTGACCTAGTTCATCATTAACTAGAATACGTATTGCTTGGAACGTTCTAGTGGCTGGATGAATTTTGGTGTAGCCTGGCCATGCTTTTTTTATTATTTGCGCTAGTTGCACAGTACTTTTAATAGGTCTGTTATCTACTATCAACCTAGAAATTTTCTGAGCCTTGGGATCTTGCCCATACTCTCGAATTAATTTAGCTAATTTCCGTTGATCATAGTGATTAACGATATAATCAGCTGTTAATTTTTGAGTTTGGTCCATTCTCATATCTAACTTACTATCAGATAAGAAACTGAATCCCCTACTAGCTTCGTTAAGGTGCGGTGACGATACTCCAAGATCCGCCAATATAAGATCATACTTTCGATTTACTTTCTCCAAATTTATAGACTCTTCTAAGAAGTCACTATGAATAATTTCATAGTTACTACCCCCGAATTTTTGCTTGAGGAACATGATTGAATTTTGATCACGATCCACAAGTGTCACTTCGGGACTCTTAGTTCTTTCTATAATTTTTTCAGCATGCCCTCCATATCCTGCCGTTAAATCTAGGTATGAATTACCTAGTTGCGGGTCAAGATATTCAAGCACTTCATTTAGAAGAACCGGTATGTGTATATTTTTGTTTTCTGGGTGTATTTTTTTCATGCGTTTTTGTTTTTGCAAGTCCACCTATTCAGCAGTCAACTTTTTGTTTTTTTGGGATTTTTGTTTTTGTTGTTCGATGAATGTATATATGAAGGATCTTACGAAGAGTATCCTTCAAACAACATCGAAACTAGAGACTTTTTGTGTGAGGTGGAGTTTTGGGAGGTTTTTTTATACAAAGTACTAGGGGTTTTTAAATGGTGCCCTAAAGCCATTTGTTGACTGCCAAATAGCTATTCTCGAAGCTATTTTTGGTTTCTAATTATTAAAGTACCTGCCTAGAATCACTCTTGACTAACTTGCTGTTAATCGCCAATATTTTCCTGCACGAACTGCTATGACACTCTTATCTATAGAAGCATAATCTAGAAGATGCTGCTCTATAACGATACGTCCCTGCTTATCATCAAGGCTGATTTCAGTTTTACCGGTTCTAAACTTAACGTTTAGGTCGGCTACATCTTCATTTAATATATCGCCTGTTAGAGCCGGTTCCACTAACTCGTTCCAGACAGACAATGGATATAAATGTAAATATTTTTTAAAACCCCTTGTTACTACTGCGCCACTTTTAAATTCTTCATGAAGCTCTGACGGTATTGTTAACCTCCTCTTATCGTCGAGCTTTCTTTCGAAGTAATCTGTTGTGGCCATATAAATTTTTTTAAGTGGTATTTTTATTTTTATTGAATAGCTCTTCTTAGCTACCCACTTTTACCCACTGACATGATAATACAGTTAGGTATCACCCACTGCAAGCATAAAAAAAAGAAAAACTATACTTTTAAAGAATAGTTTTCCACAGATAATTTAGTTAGATAATAAAAGCACTACATGTAGTGGATAACTCTCTATTTGTCCACTATAAAATGTGAGATTTTTTCTCAAGATTATGTAGCTCAAGAGATCTTGGAGTTGTTGGAACGAAATATGGAGTGTTTGGCTGAGCAATACCACTTTTAACTTCGTTATAGATTAGCCCAGCTTCAATACTAGATGAATCTACGTTGATAGTTTCTGTTGAATCCAATGCAATAGATGAGAAATCTCTCGGTTGATCAAGTAAATCTGTATCTTTTAGGTCTAATGATTGCCCTGGAGCTATCGCCATAACTTCAACTAGTTTACCGTTACGAACACCCTTTTCCGCAGTGCGAAGACCGCTAGCTGTAGTAATATTAGGCAATCTGACTGCTCCTGCTCCTGGTTCTGTTTCATGAAATACAAATGCTCCTGCTCCACCAAAAATTGTTAGTGCTAAAACTGTAGAGCCTATTTTTCTTCCAATTCGGCCAGATCGAGTTAATCTATCAACATTTTTCCATTGCTCATGTTGATCTCTTATAGAAAGATTTGGGTTAATCCTGTGCTGACCATTTATTTCATGTTTAATCATGTCAATACTATAACAAACACTAGCGTTATTGTCAAGTATAATTCTATATATTATTTTTTAAAGATCTTGGTGCTTTTTTATGAAAGAAGAGTAATACTCTGAACTTTTCCTTTTTGATCTTTCCATACTGTCTCTGTTGACTGATATAAGACCAAAGTTTGGCCACCAACCGTATGCCCACTCAAAATTATCTAATAGACTCCAATGCAGGTAGCCAAACAACTCAACCCCTTTTTTCTTTGATCTATTAAGGGATGTAAAAGTTTCTTCTAACCACCACTTCCTGTTTTTATCATTTCGATCTGCTAATCCATTTTCACTAATAATAATTGGCTTCTTATATTTGAACCATATATTTTCGATAGCCAAATCAAGAGATGCTGGTTCCATATACCAGCCCATATCACTAACTGGTTTATCTGGATTATTGTTAAATTTCCAGTCTTTAAAGTAATTAGTGAAATAATGATTAATACCTACGAAGTCTAATTCTTGTTCGATTCGATTCAAAAACCAAAGATTCCATAAGTAATCACTTATTTTAACTACGGTCTTGCCAACAAAATTATTTTTTGCTGTTTTAAAATTAGTTATATGAGCTGCAATACCGACTTTAATTGAAGGCTTACGTGCTTTTAAGTTTCTATATGCAATCTTGTGTGCCCTCGTAAGATTTACTAAGACAATAATAGTTCTTATAGGACGTTTTAAATTAGGTGGCCAATTGCCAGATAGATAACTCATGCTGGCATAAACAAGTGGCTCGTTTAAAACTAAGATATAGCTAACATCTACTAAAAATTCTTCGGCTATTTTCTTAACAAACCTATCGAAATATCTTAAATTTTTCTTTTTTTCAAAACCACCCATGCCTGTAAACCATACTGGCATCGTCCAGTGCCAAATATTCATGAATGGCTCGAGACCTTTCTTATGCATTTCTAAAATATACTTCTTATAATGATCGATTTCTACTTGATTCCATTCGCCTTCATTTGGTTCAATTCTTGACCATTCGATACTAAACCTAAAACTGTTTAGACCAATACTTTTCGCAAGATCAAAATCCTCTTCAAATCTGTTATAGTGGTCAACACCATTACTGGATAGATAGTTATTTGGATTAGTAGCCTGAGTCTTTATCTCATCCCAATTTTTTAAATATGAATAACTCTTTTTTGCATTTGCTGCCAACTTTTCTGCATTTAACTCTTCCCACACAGTCCATTGATTATAGTTGTTACCCTCAACCTGGTGAGATGCCGTACTTGCCCCCCAGAAAAATTTCTTTTGACTGCTTTCACTCATATTTTAATTTCAGATTTTATTAATCTTACTGTTTCTTTTAGACTTAATCTTTGTTGCTTAGTAGTATCTCGGTCACGAATAGTTACAGTATCGTCATCAAGGCTATCATAATCGACCGTTAAACAAAATGGAGTACCTACCTCATCCTGTTTTCTATACCTTTTACCGATATTTCCACTATCATCCCAGGATACAAACTTCAATTCTTTCTTTAATTCTTCATATATTTTTCTAGCCTTCTCAACGATCTCCGGCTTATTCTTAAGAAGTGGAAATACAGCAACTTTAACTGGAGCCAAGTGTTTAGGTAGCGCTAGAAAAACTCTTTTCTCTCCGTTAACCTCATCTTCCTTATAGCTCTCAGCAAGTACTGCTAATATATTTCTATCTAAACCAAACGTAGGCTCAATAACATGAGGAACAAGTTTATCAGTAGTACCCTTTATTATATAGTCCATATTCTTACCTGATAATTTCTGATGATTCTTCAGATCGAAATCAGCTCTATATGCTATCCCACCAATCTCCTGAAAACCTATTGAAAAATCATATTCAAAATCACATGTCCGTTTACTGTAGTGGGCTCGATCTTTTTCACTTAACTCTTTGATTTTTACATTTTCTTTCGAGAGTTTTAGTTTATTGAAATACCAATCTTCTGTCATATTTAATAGAGCCTCGAATTGCTCCTTCCAGTCGTCTGGCTTAATAAAATACTCAAATTCCATTATTTCGAACTCACGAGATCTAAATATATAATCTCTTGGGCTAATTTCATTTCTAAAATTTCTTCCTATTTGAGCTATACCAAAAGGTAGATCAGGATAAAAACTATCAACTATATTCTTATAATTTAGAAATGTTCCTTGTGCAGTTTCTGGTCTTAGATAAGTTGAAGATTCGCTACCAATAGCTGGACCTACATTAGTTGTAAACATTAAATTAAAATTCGAAACTTTACCTAATTTATTACCATCAGGGCTTTTAATCGATTTAATCTTTATTGTATCTTGCATCTGTTCAACTGTTAAATTATCAGGATTTACGCCATTATCAGATAATAAATGGTCTAACCTATACTGTTTTTTGGTTACTTCATCTTCAATGATTGGGTCAGCAAATGTTTCAGCATGCCCACTGGCCTTCCAAACTTTTTGATTCATTATAATTGTCGAATCTAATCCAAAAACATTATCCGTGTTTTCAACAAATGTCTCCCACCATAGATTAGTAATATTTCTCTTCAGTGCTAGACCTAATGGACCATAGTCCCAAGTTCCTGCCATACCACCATATAATTCCGAACCCTGGTATATAAAACCCCGTCTTTTACAAAGACTTGCCAAAGTTTCTAGCGATACTTTTTTCATATTTATATTTTATCCTTAGTTTGAATTATATATAAACTATTCAATTCAGTATACATCTTATATATATTAATACTCAAAGCCACCACATCCCATTATTAATGGAAGTAAAACTGATAAATGCTGTAGGCTTGTGTCGCTAGATTGTATATTGGATAAGATTTTCGGTTTTTGTGACAAAGCCAAGCGTAAATATTTTATATCATTCCTGGTATATTCACCGTTATCATGTTCGATAAATTCCATTTTTTCTAAACTAAAATCATATCCATCAATTTGACCTGTTGAAACTTTAACTTCTAACTGAGGTAGATGACCCATGATATCTAAAAAGTTTAAACCAAACCAAATTTGTGTAATTCTAAGATCGATCCTAAGATCATTTATATTATCGTATGATTCTTTAACTAGATCATAGAATTCACTACCTGAAGAAAATTCTAAATGCCTATTAATCAGCTGAATTACCTTATAAGTAAAGTTTGTTCGATCTAGATCTTTGGCAATTTCACCATAATTCCTAATTAATCTTGCCGAAACGAGATTACCGATATCGCCTTTCCCCAAAATTAGAGTTATTTGCGACTCACCAAATAGTTCTATGCTTCCAGCAAGCTTTGATTTTGGTTTTCTTACTCCTTTAACCATCAAAGAGATTTTACCTAGATCAGGTGTTATATAAGTTACTATTCTGTCTGCTTCACCATAATTTAACCGACGTAATACAATTCCCTTAGTTACAATTTGGTTCATATCGTAGCTGTGGAGATACTATTTTCTATAACATTTTTTAATTTCTCTAAGCTTGTAGTCGGCTTATATAAATAGTCCACCACTCCTAAATTCTTTATACTTTCTTCGTCCAATTTTGTTCTCGAACGAGGAATTAGTGAGTTTATAATTACCGGGATAGAAAACCATTCTGTGTATGATCTCAGTTCATAGAGGAATTCATACCCATTATGTGCAGTTAACTGAAGCTCTAAAATTATTAAATCAGGTTTTTCCACGTCTATTGCGTCTATTGCCTTCTGACCGTCATTACAGAGTATGACATCGAAGTTTTTATCGGCTAGAAATCTCATATACACCTCACCAAGCGCATGATCAGGTTCAATTAAAAGAATACTCGTCTTACTCATACTAAACTCAATTGCTGACTCGGTATAAAATTACCTGCAAGTCCTGCAAGATTGTTGTGATGAAACACTTGTAATCTAGAAGACAACCTTGATAACAGCAGGTCTGCTGCATAAATACCTGCTACAGGGCTATGACTAAAATCCGGGAGCCCCTGTCTTACTTGTCCAGCAGAAGTAATAGCTTTTCTAAGACTCTCATTGGTAATCTTGAGGCCTGAGGTAAATACCCCGGCGATAATCCTATCACCAGATTTATAAGCGCTTATAAATATTTCTGTGTTTCTAATTAGGTTGGACTCTATTACTGTCTGTCCAATTAGTGTAAGAGCAGATTGCATTTCGATCTTACTACTCATAACTGGAGCAAACTTTCCTTCAATTTTAAGATTCAAATTACAGTCATATATTCTAGCTGTTTTTGAAAGTACGTGTGCTGCGTCGCTTAGCACTTCTGATACCGAAACGGGCTCAAATTTCAGTTCATTTTGCGCCAAATTTAGCCCAAGAACAAAACCATCAATCAATCTTATTGAATTATCTGCTAAACTTTTTATATCTGTTAAATTTGCAATCTCTGACTTTAGAGAAATACTGGTTAACGGCAATTTTAAATGCTCAACTATATTTATTAATAATTGATCCTCTTCCTGGGGGTATGCCATATAAAATCTACACCTTTTCAAAGATAATTATATCACTTCTAGCTTCAATTATATTTATATAAGAACAAACCTTGTTTAGATTCTACAATTTTCTTGTTAGGAATTTTAAATGCAAAACTTACCAATTTAATAGGTTGATTAAATTCATGAATAATTTTTTTATTCAATTTTTGCATATATCTATCCAGTAAGAAGACAAATACTCCATCTGCATTTGGCCAATCTTTACTCCAATAGTTACCCCATATAACCTTTACTTCACCCCTGTATTTCCAAGTTTTTATTATTGAGTATACTACTAAGAACGGGTTTAATTCGTAGCCAACAGCTTTGATTCCCCTTTTCCCTGCTTCAAATAAAATCCTTCCATCTCCACTGCCTAACTCAATTAAAGTTTGTCCTTTTTTTAAATCCAAAAGCTCAAATGCTCCTTCAATTTGATTTTTTAGTGTTGGTAAATAAGGTGCTCCAAACAAAATAACAAAACCAAACACAAGAATCAGAGTGATTAATGTGTAAATTATATATATCAATACCTATATCTCCATATTAGTCTTTAGCTCTGTAATTTTATTTTTTGTTTTGTCTAAATAATCCTCAATTTCCCTGATCAGACTAATCCCCATCTTATATTTAGCGATTGCTTTTTCGAGATCTAAATTTGGTGACTGAAGTTCGCTTAATATCTTTTCTAATTCGTCTTTCTTTTCTTTATATATAAAATTCTTTGTCATAATTCGTCTTTCTTCAGTCTTAGATTGTTAACAGTTACTCCTATATTACTTGAATGAGTTTCGATATCAAGATTATCCCCTACTTTTATCTGATTTGGAGAGATAAATTTATGATTCTTTCTTACAATAGCATACCCTCTTTTTAAGATATCTAGTGGATTAAGTACGTCTAATAGGTTTTTTAAGTCTTTCGCGTATTTAATTTCATTATCAAATATGAGATAAATTCGCTCATTAAGAATTTTTTTATTTTCTATCATTTGCTGAACAGATGAATCGTTATAACTTGTTATTAGATTTTTCATCTGTGATCTTGTCCTATTTAATTCACTCAGAATATCTTTCTTGTTCGGAGTAAGAGTTTCTGCAGCATGCGTAGGTGTACTGCAGCGTTGATCAGCTACTAATTCTGCTAGACTTATATCAATCTCATGCCCTATTGCGACTAAGCTAGGGATTCTACTAGATGCAATACTTCTGACTAGGTGTTCTTCGTTAAAAGTTGATAAATCTTCTGCGCTACCACCTCCTCGAATGATAACAATTACGTCTACGCTATCCGGTGATGTGTTAAAAAAATCTAGTGCATTTATAATCTGTTGTTCGCTAACTTCACCTTGTACTTGCACGTTCTTTATGCGTATATCTAAACCGCTCCATCTCTCACCAATTATTTTAATAAAATCATGATACGCTGCAGACCCAACAGATGTAATTAGACCAATTGAACGAACTGGATATTCTATTGTTCTTTTCCTAGACAGTTCAAACAAGCCTTCTGATTTTAATTTTGCCTCAAGTAATTTTGCAACCTTTTTTATCGATCCCTCGCCTACGGGTCTAATTTGACTTACATTTACACTAAATCCATATAATGGATGAAGGAATGGTGAACCCTTAACCCTAATTTTTAGACCGTTCTCTAGTGGACCTGGTAACTGAAATACTGTTCCAAAAAACCTTACTGATGCTAAATCATCTCTTAGACTAAAATATATCCATTTATTCTTACTTATCTTAAAGTTCTCGACCTCACCTTCAATATAAACATGTGGATATGCGTATGATATGGATTGATTAAAGACTGCAACAAAATCACTTACACTGAATATTTGGTCTTCCATATTATGCTTTCTCTTTTGGTATAAGCGCTTTTTGATAAAAAACATATCCCGGGATAACCTGTATCAAAGTATTCAATATTCTATAGGTAACCGTAATTGGTAAACTAAGTGACGGTGCAATACCGGCTGCAGCAAGTACAATTGTCATAAGGGATTCATAAACTCCGACTCCGCCGGGCAAAACGGATAAGAAACCCCCTAAATTAGCTACAGCATAGGCTAATATTACTGCACCCGGATTAACCCAGTGCCCAAATGCTACATAAACAACATATAAAACGGCAACCTCTGTAAAATTAGCTACTAATCCCCATATAAACGGTCCTCTAAATTCTTCTAAATTATTTCTAAATAGCATATACCCGTGATGCAAATCATTAAAAACCTTCTTAGCTCTTCGGACATCTATTGCTTCAGTAATTTTTGGTCTAAAAGTTTTAACGACCTTATTTAGGAATAGAGTGATCCACGTAAAAAAGCTATCTATTCGTTTTTCACTACCAACTAAAAAGATTGCACCACCAGTCACAATCACCATAATAGTTACAACTACCGTTGCAATTAATATAATAATTGAACTAGCCTTGCCCCCGATTGCCAATAAGAGCAGGCCGACAATCAGTAATATCAAGAAAGATAGAAAAATACTTATGGTTTTTAAAACGTGTAGCAGTGTGGCATTGGCGCCAGAAACAGATTGTGATTTTAGTCTTACATTCGTATATGAAACCGCCGATAAACCAGCACTTGGTAGCAAAGTTGCAATAAAATTAAGCTCCAAACTAAATTTAAATAAAAATTTATTCGAGATATTATAACCCAGAGTTTTTAGCATATCCTGATACAACCTGGTTTGTGCGTAGTAGTTTAGTATCTCCACTGGCACCATCAGCCAAAGCACCCATAGATCAACTTTTTTCAAGTTATTGAATGTATCAACAATATGTCCTCGAGAGGCAATGATAAAGATCAACAATCCTATGATTGTTATAACTGTTAGAGTTTTCCGCCAATTATCCTTATTAAACCAACGCTTCATTGATTACCTATTATATATGAAAGCCGTGTACTATTGTTATATGTCCAAAACATTGTTCATTTTAGGTAGGCAGCCAGTATTTGGTATTGCAGAAATAGAGAGCCTATTTCCAAATGTTGAAATTAATATAATCAATGAAAAAATCATTTCTCTAGATATAGAAGTATCACCAGATTTAATGAGTAGACTTGGGGGCACTATAAAAATCGCTCATGAAATTACAAAGGTTAATGCTTCAAAGTCAGAATCATTAGAAAAACTAATAATTGATAGCGTTGTTGATAATCTAGCTAGTTTACCCGATGGTAAAATTAATTTTGGTATCAGCTACTATGGTGCGGGTCAAACTATACGGGATATCGAAAGAATTGCATTAAACGTTAAACGATTCGTTAAAAGAACTGGTCGATCAATTAGAATCATCCCAAACAAAGAGATTGAGTTATCATCGGCTCAAATTTTCCATAATAGATTGACTGGGAAAAATGGTTTTGAGTTAATTGTGGTTCCAAGTAATGGCACAATAACCCTTGCTAAATCAATCGCAGTACAAAATATTGAATCGTATACCTCTAGAGACCAGAAAAGGCCTTATAGGGACGCTAAAATCGGAATGCTACCACCAAAACTTGCTCAGATCATGATCAATCTTGTAGATCCAACTGAAAATGCCATAATCCTAGATCCCTTCTGCGGAACTGGTGTAGTTTTACAAGAGAGCTTACTAATGGGTTTTCAAGCTATTGGTACAGATTTAGACTCGAGGATGGTAGAGTATTCCACGAATAATATAAAATGGCTGGAACAGAAATATAACAATTTAAAAAACTGCAAAATTTCTTACGGTGACGCAACCGATAATGTCTGGAATGAAAAAATTAATTGTGTAGTTTCGGAAACTTATCTTGGACAACCCTTCTTTAAGATTCCAGGTATTAATCTTATTAATAAAGAGATCTTATATATTAATGAACTGCTCACAAAATTTTTAAAAAACTTGCACCCACAAATTGAATCCGATACAAAGCTTTGCCTTGCAATCCCATCATGGAGGTATAATGATCAGTTCATTAGCCTTCCTTTACTTGACCAATTAGATGAAATCGGATACAATCCTATGAGTTTTAAAAATCTCAAAACAGAAGATTTGATCTATTATAGACCTAATCAAGTGGTTGCGAGACAAATGTTGTTACTAATTAGGAAGTAAAATGTCACACGTAAAAGCAGGTGGAACAAGTAAAAATATTCACGATAGCCCGGGCCAACGTCTAGGGGTTAAGTTATTCGGTGGTGAAGATGTTAAAACTGGCCAAATCATAATCCGCCAGACTGGTCTAAACAAACGAGCTGGTAAAGGTACCTTCTTAAGCCGAAATTATACAATTCACGCAGCTATTGACGGTACTGTACAATTCAAACCACGACGAGTTAGACTATTTAGCGGCAAATCACAAAGAGTTACAGAAGTAACTGTAGAATAAACACTATTTAACTAAAGACTTAATAAAGCCCGAGAACATCGGATGGGGTTTGTTTGGTCGAGATTTAAATTCAGGATGGAATTGTGATGAAACAAAGTATGGGTGATCAATAGCTTCTACCATCTCCACTAAAGTCTCATCAGGGCTATGGCCAACAACTTTTATACCCCAATCTTGATACTGATCTCTATACGCATTATTACACTCGTATCGATGACGATGACGTTCGTCGATAGTATCTTGCCCATATATTCTTCGGGCTTTTGAACCTTTTACTAATACACAAGGATAATTTCCAAGCCTCATGCTACCCCCAGTATTTTCTTTTCCTTTTTGGTCGAGCATAGTGTTAATGACTGGATGTTTTGTTTTTGGATCCATTTCAGTTGAATTAGCATCTGTTAGCCCGGAGTTTCTAGCAGCTGCAATTACCGCTACCTGCAACCCAAGACACAAACCTAAATAAGGTAATTTATTCTTTAGAGAATACTGTGCAGCTTTTATTTTCCCCTCAACACCACGTATACCAAAACCACCTGGCACCACAATGCCATCGCATTTCATTGCTTTCTTAACTTGGCCTAGCGTCATGGACTCTAGGCTAGTAGAATCAATCCATTTAATTGCAATCCCCACTCCTTCCAACCATGCAGCTGCTTTAAGTGCCTCTGTGACAGACATATAAGTGTCTTGGTTATCAAGGTATTTCGCGACAATACCTACTGTTACTGTTTTGGTGTACGTTTTTTTGGCTCTCTTTATTAAGGATCTCCACTCAGCTAATTTTGGTTGAGAATATTTTAGATTTAGGCGATCAAGTATAACCTTAGCGATACCTGTTTCTTCAAGAGTGAGTGGAACTTCATAAATTGTTGATGCATTTGGAAGTAGAACAATTGCTTCTTTTGAAACTCCAGAAAAAAGACTTAGTTTATTTATTACGGAGTTTGGTGCCGTATGCTCACTCCGCGATACCAATATATCTGGATAAATCCCTAGTGCGCGAAGCTCTCTAACCGCATTCTGAGCAGGTTTTGTTTTAAATTCTTGGCTTGCTCCTAGGTAAGGCATGTAGACCACATGAACAAAAATGCAATTATCTTTTCCAACCTGCAGACCAAACTCTCTTATAGCCTCAAGAAAACTTAAACCTTCATAATCTCCAACTGTTCCACCGATCTCGACTATATGAACATCAAAACCTTCTGAAGCTTTTTCTATTTCTTTTTGAATTGCTCGGGTGACATGAGGGATGAACTGAACTGTGCTACCTAAATATTTACCATTACGTTCATCATTTATTACCTTATATAGGACTCTACCACTCATTAATGAACTGGATCTATTTAGCTCCTGATCAATGAATCTCTCATAATGTCCAAGATCCAAATCTGTTTCAGCACCATCATAAGTTACAAAACATTCGCCATGTTCTGCAGGATTTAATGTACCAGCATCAACATTTAAATAAGGATCACACTTTTGAATGTTTACCTTAAGTCCTCTGGCCTTTAAAATATTCCCTATCGAAGCGGCTGTGATTCCCTTTCCAAGACCAGAAAGTACTCCTCCAGTAACAAAAACATATTTAATAGGTTGCTTCGACAATTATTAACCCCTATTTTATTTATATAACGATACTACCTTAGCTACTCTAATCAAGCAAGTAAAAAGTCCTTCTAGCGTGACATCAAGTAAGTTATTGCGGCGTTTTCCTGTGCATCTATGCCATTTTGTTGATCTGTTTGAGTTATTGGGACAACCATATCAGGAGTTATACCAATCTTATCTATATTTATATTATCCGGCGTGTACCAGTGAGCAATTGTTACTTTAATTTCACTGCCACCGCTCAGGTTAAATATCTGTTGTACGCTGCCTTTACCGTAACTCTTCTCGCCAATCAGTGTGGCGACATGATCATCTTTCAAGGCTCCTGAAGTTATCTCGCTCGCACTAGCACTCCCACTATTGATTAATACTACTGTTGGTATTCCGTTTAATATATCCCCACCTAGCGCCTTGTATGTTTGGACTGCAACATCATCATGTTTCTCAGTCATAATTAGTGATCCTTGGGGTAGCCATAAGCTAGAAACGCTTACCGCTGATGAGACTAATCCGCCTGGATTATCTCTTAGATCCAAAATAATTCCTCGTACATTGTGTTGCTTAAAATCATTAGCAGCCTGTTGAGACAACTGGGGCGTATCATTGGCAAAACTGATTATGTTCATATAACCAATATTATTAGGCAAGATTTTATAATTAACACTCGGTACTACTATGTTTGCTCGAACTATTTTTACTGATAGGTTAGTTGATCCTCGAACTATACCAAGAGTTACGGTGCTTCCATTAGGTCCTCTAATATCATCGACTGCAGAGTCCAGTGCTACGCCTTTAGTCGTTTTACTATTAATACTGCTAATTACATCACCTGTTGTAAGGCCAGCTTTGGCTGCAGGTGTCCCAGCTAGAGTTGAAACTACCACAATTTGATTGGTTGAATTATTATCTAGTTCAACACCGATTCCCGAGAAAGTATTGTTTAACTCTTCTGTGAACTCATTGGCTTGAGCTGCAGTGTAATAGTTCGTATGGACGTCACCAGTTGCATTTGCAAGACCGTTGAGAACACCATTTTGGAGGGTATTGATATTGAGTTTCCCATCATAATTATTCTTTATAATTGAGTATTCCTGCTGGATTAGAGAATAGTTTAAAGAATTTGGGAGTCCACTATTGTCACTTCCCCAATGAAAATCTAATCGACCTGTCCCTAGCCAGAAGCCTGCAATAAAAACAATTATAAATGCGAGTCCAATACAAGCAAATTGAAAATTTTTATCTTTACGAATCTTTTCCCTCATCTATATCTATTCTAGCATTTTTATAGTTGGCTTTGACAACGGGTCAGTACTAATTCTGCTAAATACTATCCACCAAAGTTGATGAATTGAATACCTGTACCAGAGATTGGTAGATTATATACCATTGAGTAATCACCTTGATTATTGGCATTGTACTGGCTGATATTTATTGTGCCGTTACTGTTGACACTTTCAACGTAAACCGCATGTCCTAGTGGACTGACTCCGCTTTTTGGATATATTCCAACGTCACCAGCTTGCGGTGTGCTGCTTACTGGTATTCCGTCACTCTCTGCATTACCAACCCATTGATAAGCATCGCCCTCACCACCCCAGTACGGCATAGTTTCTCCACTTTCATAAACTTTCCATGCGGTATAGCTTACGCACTCACGGTTATACATTCCCCAATTATCTACCATTGAGTCCATCGCAGCTCCACACCAAGGTTCCGGATAGCTGTCTCCCTGGGATGGATCACAAGCACTTCCATATACAGTCGTACCGCCAGATTCAATCCTAGCAATGTAGGCAGCCTCTTCCTGCTGTAGTTGAGATATCTGAGCATTATTCTGTTGGAGTTGCTGAGTATAAGCAGCCTGTTGTTGCTGATCCATTGCCAAAAGTCCTGATACCTGGTTTTGGCTAGATGCTAATTGGCTATTTTCTGTTTGTTGGCTTTGAAGTGTTACAGAAAGATCTGTATTCTGTTGATTGAGTGTCGTCTGAGTTTGATTAATAGATGTTAAATCGGCTTGAATCTGTTGTTGGACAAGATTTTGATATTCAATCTTTGTAACAAAATCACTTATATTATTACTTGTAGCCAATGACTCTAATGTAGTCATGTGGCCATCTACATACATACTCTGAATAATGCTGGATAAGGTAGCTTTTTCTTGGGCTAATTTAACTTTATTAGCAGCTATCTCGTTTTGAATAGTGGTAATTTGTCCTTCAGTTGTTTGAATTTGTGCTTGCAAACCTGAAATTTGAGTCTGAAGATTATTAATTTCTTGTTGATAATTACTGGCTTCACCCTGAAGACTTGCAATATTACTATTAACCTGTGAGTTCTGGCTTTGAATTGCCTGTATCTGCTGAGTATATTGATCCGCTGACACAATTATCGGTGAAGCTATAGCACCTAAAAAAGACAAGCTTAAAACAATTGAATAAAATCTAGGTAAGTTAGTTCGAATTGTTTTGAGCATTTTTTTGTTTTTGATTAGCAATCTAATCATAACACCCCCTAATAGAGTTGTAAACATAAGGATTTACAATTCTATCTGGTTAAAATTACTATTTTCTCGTTTTGTACTTTAAATACCGTCTCGTTGCAATAAATGCTGATCCGGCACCTATTATTATACCAAGCCCAACTATGATAAAAAGCAATGAAACAAAGTTATGTTTAAAATAATACTCTGAGTAGCTAATGCTCAGTAGTCCGAAGGTGCTAGCTTGTAAATTGTTCGATACAGTTGTGAACATTATTTCCACAAAAGTCAGCGAGATAGTCGCAGATATAAGACCGTATATTATATTTTCTACCACATATGGGCCTTTTATGAACCAAGTTCCCGCACCCAATAATCGCATTGTTTGAATTTCATCACGTCGGTTAAATATTGTCATACGGATAGTGTTAAAAATTATCAAAACAGATGTAGTACCAAATATAATTATGCTTATAAAACCAGCTTCTTTTAGCAATCTAGTAGTTTTAGCTATTTTATCTATAGCAGTTTGAAGTGCACCAGAATATGATGAATTAGCTGCCTGCAAGGCGACTGTATCTGGTTCATTTAGAAATTGTTTAATTTGGCTCAATTGGCTAGGCGTAACTGGAGTAATATTAATTGTCGCTGGTATTGGATTAATCCCTAAAGCCTCTGTAGCGGATTGAATTGTCTTGTTGCCTGCATTTTCATCTTCATAAAGCGCTAATGCCTGGTTTTTGGATATATATTTTACTGATTTGACTTCGTGCATATCCCTTAATTGCGTTAACAGAGTAGTAGTTTGTGCAGGCGTAATTGAATCTTTTAGATAAACTGAAATATCAATCTTATTATTGATCTGCCCGATTGTATTATTTAGAGAGGCATTTGTAATTATTAGGATAAGAATGGTCGTCAGGGTTATTGCCATTACGGCAATAGCAGCAACCGCTAAAGTAATATTTCTTAAAAAATTATTTAACCCGTTTTTCAGGATTCTACCAAATGTAATAAATAAATTCATCTTATGTATGCTTATACTCCGACTTGGCATGATCACCGACTATTTGTCCGTCTTTTAATGTTACTACCCTACGCCTTATCTTGTTAACAATTTCTTGATTGTGAGTTGTTAGAACAACTGTGGTTCCATATTTATTTATTTTTTCTAGAACTTTAATTATATCCCAAGCATTTTTTGGATCCAAGTTACCTGTTGGCTCGTCAGCAATTAATATTTTAGGTTGGCGAGCTATAGCTCTCGCAATTGCAACTCTTTGACGTTCGCCACCTGAGAGTTGGCTTGGCATCGATTTTTCTTTACCTTTTAAATCAACAATAGATAGGACTCTTGGGACAGTTTTCTTTATTTGTGCATTGGTTTTGCCAACCATTTCTAGGGCAAACGCAACGTTTTCATAAACTGTTCGGTTAGGAAGTAATTTGAAATCTTGAAAAACAACCCCTATACGTCTTCTAAGCATTGGGATATTACGGTCTTTAAGTTTGTCATAGTCAATTCCACCGACTACAATTTTACCTGATGTTTGTCTTTCTTCTCTAGTAAGCAGTCGAAGTAGTGTAGTCTTACCGGCACCACTTTTACCAATTATAATTACAAATTCTTTTGGGTCTATTCTTAAACTAACCTTTTTCAAGGCAATAGACTTATCACTATATGTTTTCGTTACCCGATCTAATACAATCACTCTTCTATTATATCAGAAGAGCTAGTCCTTATTCTTCTTGTTGAAGAGTATCACTATACTTATCGATCCTTAGTATGTATCGATTTTTCTTAGTATTGTCTAGTTCATCAGGGAAATCGTCATTTTTCAATACTCTAATAAGAGTTAGACTTTCATCAGTTAATAGCCGTTCAACATCACTTTCATCTTCCATAATACCTGCCTTAATCAGTTTACTAACTCTAAATAGCCTTCGGTATATATCTAATCTTTGGCCTTCTTCTTTTCTGATTTGTGCGATAGTTCTCGTCCTAAACGCCTCAATTTCGGTTGGTGTTTTTTTATCATTTCGACGATTATTTTTTAATGCCCTATTTCTGTTATGAATCCAAGCTGTTAGTTCTACGAATCTTTTAAATTGATCAGTTATTTTAATTTTTTCTTCTTGATCTGGTGTTTCTCCAATTGTTCCCATTAATCTACGGATCTCAAAAATTTCCTCAATAAATTCGGCAGGCTGGCCAAGCTTTGAGCCTTTTGAAACAAATGCTTCTCTTAGAGACTCATTAAAAATCTTAGTTTTATCTTTAGCTTCTGCTATAGGATCAATAAATATTGAGTTATCAAGTGATTCTAAAACGGTTCTTCCATGCATACGATCAGCCTCTTTTTTTGCATCTTCTACCGTTAATGTTATTCCATCAAGTCCAGCTTGTGCTAACAATCGCCAAACAGCAGTGTGGTATTTAACATCTGGCGTAGGCGTTAAATCAACTTTTGGAATATCTTCAATTTTGGGTCCAGTATCTACTCCAGTAAGTCTAGGGTGTGTTGGTTTTTGTATCATATCTTACTTTATACCATAATTTAGTATAAATTACAAGCTAGAGAACGATATTATCTAAATTAAAATCCAATAACGTATCTAAATCACCATCTAAAATAGCATCTACATCACTAGTTTCATATTTAGTCCGTAGATCCTTAACCTGCTTATACGGATGTAATACGTATGATCTGATTTGATTTCCCCATTCCGCAGACATATTAGGACCTTTAATCTCTTGCATGTCAGAAGTGTGTTGATCAATCCTTAGTTGTGTCAGTTTAGACCTTAAGATTGTCATAGCCAGTTCTCTGTTTTGGGTCTGAGATCTTTCGTTTTGAATACTTACTACTATCCCAGTTGGTATATGAGTTATTCTAACTGCTGAATCAGTGGTATTAACACTCTGGCCACCCTTACCACCACTTCTATGCACATCAACTCTTAAGTCTTTGTCATTGATATCAATTGCTTCAGCCTGATCAATTTTTGGTAATACCTCGACTTTAGCAAAACTAGTTTGCCTTAAATTATCAGCATTAAATGGGCTCAGTCTTACTAAACGATGGACCCCATTCTCATTTTTCAAAAGTCCATAAACAAATTGTCCGTCTAATTCAAAAGTTACACTTTTAATTCCAGCCGTTTCTCCAGATGATTGATCGATCATATTAACTTTAAAATTGTGCTTTTCAGCATATCTCACATACATTCTAAGAAGCATTTGAGCCCAGTCTTGGGCATCTGTCCCGCCAGCACCTGCAAAGATACTAATAATTGTATTAAAACCATCATACGGCCCATTAAATCTAAGTTGTTTCTTTATTTTTTGATAGTCTACTTCTGATTCAAAAAGTAATGATTCAATTATTTCATCTTGTTCGACATCCCGTGTCTTCATCCAATCCTCTAACTCAGTAATATTATCCCGTAACTTAAGCCAAGGATTTAGTCTTTGTTCGTCGTCATATATTTGTTTCATAATCTCTTGAGCTTTGAGATTATCATTCCAAAAATCAGAAGATTTAGTTTTTGCAGTTAAGAGTTTTAACTGATCCTCAGTGAAGTCTAAATTCAATTTAGAAAATGCATCTAAGACATCCGCTTTTAAGTTCTTGATTCTTAGATCATAGTCTTCCATATTGGCTTATTCCCACAAAACTGCTAATTTATCATGGATTTTTACCATTAACTCATCATCCGCGGCACCTAAACCGCCAATCCCCCATATATCTTGCGAAAATAAATCTCTAGTTACACTAATAATCTGCTTCTTTTCAACTGCATCTATCTCTTCTGGATACTTGTAGTAGTCATAGACTTTTTCTTCTGAGAAATAGTTATTACTATAGAAGCCTACTATGCTGCCAACAGTCTGACCGCTTCTTTGAAATCCACCTAAAGAATATTGTTTAGCTGCTTTAATGTCTTTATCAGAAATTTTACCTTCAAAAACTCTTTTAATTTCTCTTACAACTATATCTAATAATTCTAATATGTTGTCTGGTGATATCTGAAATCCAATATACCAATTTGAGTTTCCATTAAATCTATAAAATCCGGAGCTCATATCATATAGAATGCCCTTTTCTCTAGCCAAGCCAAAAATTCTGGAATAATCGGTAGCCATAAGAATTGTGTTTAGTATGCTAAGAGCTCGAGACTCTGAATCTGTAATTGCACGCCTCATAAAAGTATCGACATAGAAATAAAGATTCTTAACAGTCTCATTCTCAATTAAAACTGGGTTTTTAATTTTAACTGGTTTCTCTTTGGGTAACTGCAGTCTTTTCTTGCCTTCTTCGATAGTCATAGATTCAATAATTTCAATTATTTGTTGTCTTCTTTCGATAGGTAATTTACCACCTATTACAAATCGCATATTTTTTGTAAAGTGAGTTCTCTTATAGTGACTTCTCACATCTTTTAGCTTTACATTATCCATAAGAATTACCCTCTCTTGATCTGTCATACCAAGAGTCCCGAACTTCTCGCTCATCACAAGGCTCAAGTGTCTAAAGTGGTTATTCGATCGATACACTAACTCTTCTTTTACATTACCAAACTCAGAAGTAAATTCTTTTCTTAAGAATAACGGCTTATCGATTGCTAAAAAAAGTAGTTCAGCTATTCTATCCCATTCAAAATCTGCACACTCTGCTTGATAATTAACATCATATATCGTTGTACTTGCATTACAGTATGCACCATTTTTCTTAAAAGCAGCTTGAAAGGTTTTTGATTTTTTAAATTTTTCATTCGCTCCAAGAAGCATATGTTCCATAATGTGCGGAGTCTCTCGTTTTTTTCTTTCAACTAAATATTCACCAGCTCTAAAATTAATTTCAAAACTCATAACACTAGCGTCAGGTACGTCAATAAATAGTCCTTTAGCCCCGTTAGCCAATGTAACTTTGTGAACCTTATGTATCATAAATTATTTTCTCTTTTTGCCTTTTGCTCGCCTTTGTCTTTCAGCTTTTCGCTGCTTTTTAATGTTATTTTTTGTATTCTTTTTTGCATTTTGGCTAGTCTGCTTAGTTTTAAAATCAGTTTCTTCAAATTCGTCAGCTTCAATTATTCGACTCGCATTATCAACAGACTGTCGAGCAGCTCGAGTAAGATTCGATTCAAATGGTTCGTTTAAAATATTAGAATCATTGACCGGTTGGGCTGAGAATATTCCTTTAACAATATTGTTTCTTAGAGTTAATTGAAACGCGTCAAACAGAGCTTGACCTTGTCTACGATATTCTACGAGTGGATCACGTTGGCCAACACTCATCCAATGGATACCTTCTCGCAAATGGTCCATGTTTTCAAGATGTTGCATCCAAAGATCATCTAAAATCTGTAAGTATACTTCCCTCTCAACTTTTCTCATTATCTCAGAAGTAAATTTTTTCTCTTTTTCTTTGTATTCTTTATTAACAATCTTAGTCAAATTTTTCTCAAAATCTGACATTGAAGAATCAAATAATTCATCCAAAATTTTTGGCTCTATCGGAAAAACCCCTCTAACAAGTGATTCATAGTTATCCGTTAATAAGTCTGGTGACTCTGAAATATCTTTGATTTCCTGTTCTATATAACTTTTTACTCTTTTGCTGATATCAGGCTGTAATAAAATCTCACGTCGCATAGCGTAAATTGCTTTACGGTGTCGGTTCATAACATCATCATATTGAACTACTTGTTTTCGAGTATCAAAATTGTAGCCTTCCACTTTCTTTTGAGCTGCCTCTAATGATTTAGATATAATCCTATTCTCAATTGGAGTGCTGTCATCAACTCCAAGTCGGTTCATGAGTCCAGAAATTCTCTCACCGCCAAAGATTCTCATTAGATCATCCTCAGTACTTACAAAAAATTGCGTTATTCCAGGATCACCCTGTCGACCAGACCTACCTCTTAATTGATTATCAATCCTCCTTGATTCGTGTCTTTCACTACCAAGCACAAACAATCCATCAAGTTCCTTAATACCTTCTCCTAGTACAATATCTGTTCCTCGTCCGGCTATATTTGTAGCAAGAGTGACTGCACCTTTTGTACCTGCTTTAGCAACAATATTTGCTTCACGCTCATTATTTTTTGCATTTAATGTCTGGTGAGGAATTCCAGACTTTGTTAACAACTCACTAAGTACTTCATTTTTCTCAATTGATGCAGTACCAATAAGAACCGGCTGTCCTTTTTGATGCAAGACAGCTACTTCTCGGATTAGAGCCTTAAATTTACCCTGTTCTGTCTTATAGATTCTATCTGGGCGATCTTTTCGATTTGCTTGTCTATTTGGTGGTACTTCAACAACGTCAAGCTTATATATTTGATGAAACTCTTCGCTCTCAGTTGAAGCAGTACCAGTCATACCAGATAATTTTTTATAAAGTCTAAAATAATTTTGGAAAGAAATTGTCGCCAAAGTCATAGACTCTTCCTTAACTTCAACACCTTCTTTAGCCTCAATTGCCTGATGAAGACCCTCGTTATATCGTCTTCCTTTTAAAAGTCTTCCAGTAAACTCATCCACAATCACTATTTCATTATCAACAGTTACGACGTAATCCTTGTCTCGTTTGAAAATCGCATATGCTTTCACTGCTTGATCTAAGTGATAGATTGTTCTAATATTTTCTGTTCCATAAAGACCTCTAATACCTAGGATCTTTTCTACTTTTTCGACACCTTTATCCGTTAGAATAACAGTCCTACGTTTTTCATCGACTTCAAAATCTGTATCTTTTATCAGTTGGCGGGCAACCTTTGCGAACTGATTATATGCACTTCCAGTAGTTACAGACGGTGCAGAAATAATGAGTGGAGTTCTGGCCTCGTCAATAAGAATTGAGTCGACTTCATCTACGATCGCAAAGTTTAATTCTCGTTGTCTAAGCTGGTCGACTTCACGAACCATGTTATCTCGCAAGTAATCGAATCCGTATTCATTATTTGTACCATAAGTAACATCAGCTTTATAAGCTTCTTGTCTTGTAGAAGGTTTTAAATGTCTAAATCTTGGATCTTCATGATCTTTATTAACAAACTCTATGTCATAAATAAATGACGCATCGGCAATTATCACCCCTACAGACAAACCTAAGAAACTATATACCTGAGCCATCCACCCTGCATCTCGCTGAGCTAAGAAATCGTTGACAGTAACAACATGAACGCCTTTTTCTTCCAATGCATTTAAATATACAGGTAATGTAGCAACCAAGGTCTTACCTTCACCAGTTTTCATTTCGGCCACTTTGCCTTCGTGTAAAACCATTCCTCCAATTAACTGAACGTCGAATGGCCTCTGACCCAAAGTTCTTGAAGCAGCTTCGCGGGCAACGGCAAACGCATCAGGCAGTATCTTATTCAACGATTCTTTTTTCAGTCGATCCTTCAATATTTTTGTCTGATTTTTTAATTCAGTGTCAGACATCTTTTTATATTTATCAGATAGACTATTAACCTCAGTGACTTTACGTCTAAGCCTTTTTATTGTTTTGGCTTGAGGATCTCCTAAAGCTCTCTTCAATAATCTATTTTTCATTAACTCCTCCTAGAGACAAAACAAAACATTGTTAAACACAACGTTAATTAGATAATTATACCTTGAAACTTGATTTTTTTTTAGGGTTTTCTTTTGAATGACCTAAGTAATTTTTGGGCTGTAAATTTATCTGAATGTTTTTGTTTATACTTTTTTAATTGATTAATCAGTTTTGCCTCAACTATATCAATTGCAGCATAGATATTAACTGTAGTTTCTTCAACTGCAAACATGTCGTTTGGTAGATGCATGACAGCTTCACAGCTGCACTGTTTTTTGTCAGATTTATTATTAGACTCTTTTAAAAATACTTCGGCGTGAGCACTTTGCCTTGAATTTTTTGGGATATATTTGTCTAATTTCGAGATTTTTTTATTAACATATTTTAAAACATCCTCTCCGACTACATCATGTACACCTGTTACTTGAATCTTTAGCATTTAAATCTCTTCCTTTCCGCCCATAAATTGTTTTAGAATATCTGGGACTATTATATGACCATCTTTTGTTTGATAATTTTCAACTATCGCAGCAAGGGTTCTAGACATTGCGACTGCTGTAGCATCACTGGTATGAGCTAACTCAATAGTTCCGTCTGCTTTTTTAATTCTGGTTTTTAGTGATCTTGTTTGATAATCAGTCATATAGTCTGCAGAGTGAGTCTCAATATATCGATCCTGACCAGGCATCCAAGTATCAATATCGATTCCTCTAGCGTTTGGATCACCAATGTCTGCAGTACATTTTAAAACAACCCTGTACGGAAGACCAAGAAGTCGAACGATCTCTTCTTGAATAGCAATCGTTAACAGATGTTCATCCATTGATGTTTCCTGTGTACTGAATACTTCCATTTCAAGTTTGTCGAATTGATGCATTCGAATTAACCCATTAGTATCTTTGCCGTATGTTCCAGCCTCTCTTCTAAAAGCTGTACTATAGCCAATGTACCTAATTGGTAAGTTTTTTTCTGGAATAATTTCATCAATGTACATAGAACACAGGCTATGTTCCGCGCTAGCAATCAACCACAAATCATCATCTGCAAGTTTATAAGTAGTTTCTTCTGCCTTAAGTCTTCCAGTTGCTTCATATGGCTCTGTTTTCATCATCATTGGCGGTAATATCGGTACAAATGGTTTAGCTACCAGATTTAAATGATTTTTCTTTATAAGTTCCTCTATAAATTTTTCATCACTAAGTAATTTAAAAATAAAATTAGTTATGGCAAATTGCATCTCTACCAAACCACCTATTAAATAAGTAAATCTACTCCCAGATATTCTTACAGCTCTTTGTCTGTCCATAATTCCAAGTGCTTCCGCAATTTCCCAATGAGGTTTTGGTTTATAGTCGAAACTGGTCTTATCGCCTACATATTTAGAGATCTTATTGTCTTCTTCGCTTTTTCCAACTGGAACATCATCAGAAGCAATGTTTGGAATTGACCTCAATGTATCCTTAAATAGTCTACTAATCGGTTCAAGCTCACCTTCTAACTGGGCAATTTGTTCCTTTAATTTTGCTCCCTTATCAATTTCCTCTACTGTCGGCTTTGATTTTATTTTAGATGTAAGTTGATTTCTTTGATTCCTTAGTTCTTCTAATTTTTGGATTAAAATTCGATTTTTTTTATCTAATTCTAAAAACTCAGATATACTAATTTTTTTATTCTTGTTATCCGAGTTTTTTTGAACTATTTTTGGATTATTTCTAATGAACTGAATGTCTAACATATCAAGTATATTATAGCCTGTTTATGATTATTTTAAGTATTTTAAAGTTAAGGCTGTTCTCTCTTTTGCATAGCTACAAAAATCACATTCACCCCCCATTGCTGCCTTGCCGACCGCTGGCATTTCTCCATCCAAGCACTTTTTTAGATCTAAAATCGTTTTATCTACCCACTTACTATTACCATCGTATGGTATAACTTTTGTTTTAAATTCTAATTTATCATAGAAACCATCCGCATCTAAACGACCATTGGTATATACAAAATATCCTCTATCACTGACCTCAAGTTGGTTCTGCTTAAGCAGCCATTGATATATTTCCATTTGACGCTTATAACTCATCTGCCAATCTGCATCTAGCGAAACTTCAGTACTTTTAGATGTTGCCTTATAGTCTACTACTATCAATTTTCCATCATCATCTATCCAAACATCATCTATAGCTCCAAATATATATAGATTAGTTGCCCTGTTTAAAGTGCTGACTCCAGTAAAATTATGTCGCCATTTATTTAGATCTGCATGTTCAAAAGGTATTGCCGCAATACCATTTTCAGTCATCATAGGGTGCGGTTGTTTTTTTACACGATAAGAGTCGAATTCTTTTTTAAATAATTCATCTATGGCCTTGTTAATCTGAAATGGAGGTCCACTCGGCCTTTTTATCTTTAGTCTTGCATCAAGCCAAAAACATCTTGGACACTGCATAAATAGCTCAATTTTTGATCTTGATATTTTAAATGCAGCTTTTTGACCTGGCTCATACGGCAAACTTCTTTCATATTTGTACGTACCAGTTGCCATAAATTTTCTCCCTCTATATTTGTTAGTTTTAGATTAGTGCAAACCAATGGCAAGAACTATCAAAAATGCTAACTGCAGAAACAAATTAGCGATATATTGAAAGACTACTCGATCTTGTTTCTTTAATTTACCTAGGTACCATTTTTTATTTTTAAAGATTGCAAAAGACATATATTTGAGTCCAATCAAATCCAATAAGTAGATATACCAAGTTGCTCTAACCCCGCCGTATGTCATTGTACTAACGGAGTAAACTATTAATAAAATCCAGCTTATTAATACTAAGATAAGTCCAACTTTTCTATTCTTAGATGCACCTTCAACTTCACTGCCTGAATCATTAAGCAATATGAGGCTAAATCCTATGAGCGAGCTTATAAACACCAAAATTATAGTCGATAAGTCCTGTAGTCCTGCCAAAATTACTAGAAAAACTACGAATATGGAGTAATTTAAGCTGTTTAAGTATACGTCCAAGTAATTATGGAGTTTCTTATTAATTTTTTTAGTTTTATAAATAGGATGAATTCTGTAAATTAATTTAAGGACCACTACGACTAGTAAAAACAATACAACATAACGATATTCAAGATTGAATAAAACCCTGTTTGCAGGTGTAAAAAGCGTCGAATTAGGGCTGGCAAAAGAGTTATTTGTTAAAAAACTGGTTGTAATCTGGAAACTACTAGAACCACTTAGAAGGAAAAACATTACACCGGCACCAACAAAACAAATAATACTCGTTAGATCCCTAAACTTTTCCTCAACAATTTTTTTCAACATAATTCTAGTTTTATAATATCACGTATAGATGATCTTATTTTTGCTTTTTAGAAAAAACTTCTGGGTATATAGACTTGGTAACGCTATCAACTTCCTGTCTAAGCTGTGGAAATGGAACACCTTCTCTAGCTGTAACATTTTCAAGGGTCCAAAAAACTCTCTCCGTAAAACCGAATCCACATGCGGGTGGCATACCAAACTCAAGCATCTCAACAAAGTCTATATCTAACATTTGGGCTTCTTCATCACCTGCATCACGCATATCTCTTTGCTCTAAAAATCTATTTAACTGATCTATCGGGTCGTTAAGTTCTGAAAAAGCTTTACATAATTCGGTTCCAGCCAAAATTAAATTGAATTGTTCACTTAGTCTTGGGTCTAATTTTTGAGCTTTAGCAAGAGGCTGAAGAAAAACGGGTATATCTATCAAGTATGTAGGTCCGTTGATCTCAGTTCTAAGTTTTTTCCATAATTTATCTATCGATCTCGCTCTGTTATCTTCTTTTGCAACTTCGAGTTTATTTTCTTTTAATTTAAGTTTTATCTGATCCATAGTGCTTTCAAAAACATCTATATTAAATTCTTTTTTTATGATTTCGACAAAACTTACCTTTGGCCAGTTTTCACCATCTTTACCTAAGTCGATTTTCTCCACATCATTAATTTCGAAGACTCTCTTTCCCCAAGTTCTATCACAAATAAATCTAAATAGTTTTTGGGTAAAATCCATTCCATCTTGCCAATCCGCATAAGCCCAATACCATTCCATTGCGATGTGCTCAGGTAAATGTTCATCTGAATAATTCTCATTTCTAAATCTTGGACCTATATCAAATACTTTCTCGTAACCACCACCCAATAGACGCTTTAGTGGTAGTTCTTGGCTGATTCTAAGGTAGAAATCTTGATTTAGAGAATCCATATGTGTAACAAACGGTTTAGCGTCAGCACCTCCAGTAGTGTGTTCCAAAACTGGAATATTAATTTCGATAAATTGATTCTCAATTAAAAAATCTCTCGTTGATTGCCAAAACTTACTTCTTCGAATAAATCTTTGATAAACATCTGGATTAATGTTTAAATCGACATATCTTCTTCTTAATCGCTCTTCCTTATTAGTAAAACCATCATGTGATGTAGGCATTGATCTTAATGATTTTGTTAGAAGTTTTATGCTTTCAACCTCAACGGATATTTCACCAGTCTGTGTTTTAATGACCTTGCCTGACGCTTGAATAAAATCACCTGTGTCTAGTAAATTAATCTTCGAAAAATCTAAATATTTTTTTTCAGCACTATCAGCTTTAACTTGGTTCTCTCTTAGAAATAGTTGGAGATCTCCTGTCGAATCGTGGATAGCAATAAAAGCAATTTTGCCAATTTTACGAATACCCTTAATTCGACCAACAACACTAACTTCCTTACCCTCAAAATTTTTAAAATTGGACTGAATATCCAATAAGTAATTTGTCCTCTTGGAATCGGCAGGATAAGGATCTATACCTAGATCCTTAATTTCCTGTAGTTTTCGTAGTCTTTCGTCTCTTAAAGATTTAAGTGTAGCCATAACTAATATATATTCTATATCAATCTTGGCTAATGTGACTAGGAGATACTTACTACTTTGTAGATTGTAGTCTCAGCTGGTGTAACTATTTCGACATTATCACCAACAATTTTTTTCATTAGTGCTTGTCCAATTGGGGATTCATCAGATATCTTACCTTCAGATGGATTGGCTTCGACGGTACCAACAACTTTGTATGATTTAGTCTTTCCACCTTTACTCTTTAGCTCTACAACTGACCCTAATTGAACTGCTCCACCCTTGGTAGGCTTCGAAATTTCCTCAACGTTTTGTAGAATAAATTCTATTTCAGCAATTCTAGCTTCAGTTCTATCTTGTTCCTGCATAGCTGATGAATATTCAGCATTTTCGCTTAAATCACCAAATTCTCTAGCGGTTTTAATTTTATCCGCAATATCAACTCTAGAAGCAATAAGCACCTTTAATTCATCCTGTAATTGGTTGATTCCTTCTTTAGTTAAATGGAATTGTTTTTTCATATTAGCCTTGTAGATTAAGCTCAAAAAAATATCGAGTCGACATATTATAGCACCACAATTTTAGACTGACAAACATAAAATTTTATAGAATTAATAAACTATTTTTTACTCAGTTTTGCCAATAGATCCGACTCTGAAATATAGCTGGTATCATCTGATGTTCTAGATTTGAACTCATAGGTCTTTGATTGAACTGTCTTATCACTAACAATTACCCTTGATGGAATACCCAGCAAATCTGCATCCGAAAACTTTTCGCCAGGTCGAAGGTCACGATCATCGTATATAACATCTAATCCTTTTGCCTTAATAGTGTCATATAATTTATCAGCGAGTTCGATAACTGTAGGATCATCGCCGATTCTGATAATAATTGTCTTTGCTGGTGCTATAACTTCTGGCCAAATAATACCCTTATCATCCGAAAAATATTCAACTATTATCCCCATAAGTCTTGTAATTCCGATTCCATATGAGCCCATATACACGGATGACTTATTACCGTTATCATCAGTATATTTTAAGTCAAACGCGTCTGTTTTAGACGTTCCAAAACTAAATATATTAGCTGCCTCAGCTGCCTTATGCTTTTTCAGATTTTCTTTCTTAAGGCCAAGTTGTTCAACAATCTCATCATTGTAGACTTCTTCATTTATGGCGATTTTCTTATCGTGGTCAACATAAATTATGTCTTCGCCAGCATCAATTAGAGTCTGGAATTCATGGCTGAATTGAGTGAACGCTCCACCAGAGGCAAAAGTAAAGTATGTAACCTGGCCAATACCAAGTTTTTCAAAAATATTTGTATACGCTACTGTGACTGACTTATAGATTTTGTCATGTTGCTCTTCGTCTACCGAATACGAATACAAATCCTTCATTACAAATTCTCGACAGCGTAAGATCCCGCTCTTGGATCTAATTTCATTCCTTAGTTTCGTCTGGAACTGATAAACACTTACAGGTAAATCACGATAGCTAGAAATATAATCTTTCAGCATTGCGACGATTTGCTCTTCATGCGACCAACCTAAACCGACCTCAGTACCATTTTTTAAGCTCGATTTAAACCAAATATCGACTTTTTTGTCATCCCATCTATCTGTTTTTTCCCAAATTTCCTTCGACTGTAAACTTGTCATTATGATTTCTTCAAAACCAAGTACATTCATCTCATTACGTACAATTGACTTAATGTTTTCTAAAACTTTTAGTCCGAGTGGCAAAAATGAATAAACACCTGCCATTTCTTTATGTATATATCCGGCTCTAATTAATAGTTGTGCATTCTTGGATAATTCGTCAGCTGGAATATTTTTTGTTGTTTTAGAAAATGTTTTGGATAGTCTCATTTTATTCCTTAGTAGTTTATTTCATGACTATTATATCTCAACTACTATGTATAAGATATAAACTTGCGAAAGCAACAAAATTTTTGATCGCATGGATTAACATTGATGCCCAGAGTTTGTCAGTTTTTTCTCGGACATAAACAAGCACCATTGAAAGAATGAATGTATCGCATCCTGCAACCCAGAGAAGTCCGCTGCTACTCTCAAATAAGTGTGGCAAGGCAAACAAGATACTTGTAATTAAGGCTGCTACTATCTTATTCATCTTTGGCCTTAGGCTACTATATATAAAACCTCTGAAAAGAATCTCCTCAGCAATTGGAGGCAATATAACTAACATCACAAACAACAACCAAAGATCTCCACCATATGCATTATTAGGTACACCGAGCTCTTGTTTTTGCGAGACATTAAAACTATGTATAAAGACCTGCATCGTCGATACAACAGTCAAATACACAAGGATGTAAGTTAAAAAACCACCAATTGCATATGCGGCGTCTTTTAGTAAAAATTTGCCCTTTAAACCGATGTATTTAAATGAAATCCATCGACGTCTCATAAATCCATATAAGAATAGGACTAGGAATGCTTCAGCTAAAAATGTTTCGACAAATAAAGCAGGTATTGAATTTGTTAACCAATTATTTGCTGTGGCGGACGACCAGTGCCTTGTTGTTACGTAACCTCTTAAAACAATCGCCACAGCGATTTGGGATGCAAGAAATACGAATACTGCTATTAAAATTGTCGCTGCAGGACTCCAGCTTGCCTTCTGCACGCTTTTATTAGTTGTTTTTAAACGATACATAGTTCCCTTTTAAAAATATCTATTTATATCCACAATTGTTATCAAGACAAACAACACTATTAATAATGCCATACCTGTTCCGTGAATCCACTCTTCCGTCTTCTGTTTTAGAGGTCTCTTTAGAATTAGCCTAGGTAAAACAGTAAAGAACAACCTGCCTCCGTCAAGAGCAGGTATTGGCAATATATTAATTAATGCTAGTGATAGTGAAATAATTGCGACTATTAATAATATAAACTGATATCCAAGCAAACTTCCATCTTTTAGAAGAACTACAATACCTACTGGCCCTGAAACTTGTGATGATGCTTTAGTCGTATTGCCTTGAACGAGACCCATAAATGCACTTCCTAGTGCTTTTAGTGTTAATACCGTAACTTGTCCCATAAATCCTGCAGCAACAACTGGTGACGACCAAGTATAGCGTTTAACAATGAAATTAGAAGGTTCAATACCCAGATATCCTTTTGGATTATTGGTCTTAAGACTGGCGTTTACTGCATTAGTAGTCAGTAAAGTTACCTTTTTAGAGTAACTACTACCAGAATATTCATAATTAACTGTAACTGTTTCCCCTGCATTAGATTTTGTGATATTTGGTAGTGAATTTGCGTTAGTAATTTTTATTAGCTTACCCTTTGAATTCACGATACTCATCAGATTATCCTCTGATTTAAGACCAATTTTTGATGCTGGTGACCCCTTTAGGATGTATCCAGCTAAGACTTCCTGTTTTACTGTTTTAGAATTTTTCGAAACACTGAATTGATTATTTACAACTTGAGGTAAGCCGACAATTGCTAGGAACGTTAAAATAATAAAACAGGTTATCAGGTTCATGATTACACCTGCAACCATTATTTTAGTTTTTGACCATAAACTAGCCGAACCAAAACTTCCGCTACCTGTATCAGCGTCATGTTCGCCCTTTAATCTCACAAATCCTCCAAGTGGTAGCCAATTTAGGCTTAGCTTATAACCACTCGGCATTTTTTTTGAGACTATCGCAGGCGGAAATCCGATACCAAATTCTTCCACCTTCACCTTATTTCTACGTGCTACGACAAAATGACCAAACTCATGAACAATTATTAGACATACAAATAGCACTAGCCCAAGAATTATCAAAAGGACTGACATTATTTGCCAAACCTTCTCTCTCTTTTTGAGTACTCTTTAAATGCCCTATTTAAATCAGTCTTTGTAAAAGCTGGCCAATGTTTTTCGGTGAAGTATAACTCCGAGTAATTAATCCGCCACAGCATAAAATTACTAATCCTCTGCTCTCCAGATGTTCTTACCATAAAATCAATCTTTGGAATATCTTTTCCGTATAAATTGTCTTCTACAACACTTATATCGATTTTGTTCTTTGGGATTTTTTTATCAATAATCTTAATAAAGGCATCTATTATTTCTTGATAACCACTGTAGTTAAAACATATGCAAAGATTGCCTCTTTTATTATTTTTAGTTATTTCTTCCGCAGCATTGATTGCCTTAAGTAATTTTTGACTAATCTTTTGCTTACTGCCAAGCCAAAATATTCGTATACCCTCATCATTTAACTCCTTAACATCCCTAGTCAGCATTCGATATGCTAGACGCATCAAATAGTCGACCTCTTTTTTTGATCGATTCCAATTTTCTAATGAAAAAATATAGGCAGACACATAATTAACTCCAGAATTAATAGCGTGTTTTGCAATTACTTTTAAATTGTCGTATCCCTGTTTATGGCCTTCAAATGAGGATAAATTATGCGCTTTTGCCCATCTTCTGTTGCCGTCAAGAATTAATCCTAGATGATTTGGTACAGACTCCTTATTAGCCATAATTATTATGACTAAATAGTCATAACCTCTTTTTCTTTGGTAGCAACACTCTGGTCGACCTTGTTTTTATATTCAGTCATTAGATTATCTATTTGCTTAGAAAGACTATTAACATCATCCTCAGTTAATAACCTTGCTTTCTTGTCACTGTCTATAAGTTTTAGTGAATCATGTCTAACTCCCCTCATGGCAATTAGACATTTCTCTGAAATATCACTGAGTTGCTTAGCAATTTCTTGTCTTCGCTCAGTAGTCAAAGCTGGGATTGAAATTCTAATTACAATTCCGTCATCAACTGGATTCAATCCTAGATTTTGATCATCCCTAATTGCTTTAGCAATTGCCTGAATATTAGACGTATCAAATGGAGTAATCTGTAAAAGTTGTGCTTCTGGTGCGATCACATTGGCTAATTGCTTTAATGGCATCTGAGTTTGATATGCTTCAACCATCAAACCGTCTAGTATTGCTGCATTTGCCCTGCCAGTTCGAATCTTCGTTAAGTCATCCTCAAAATGTGAGAATGATTGCTTAAATTTATCTGTTGCATTATCTATGATTTTGCCACTATCCATATATGATCCTATCCCTAAGAAGTTTAATATATTTTAGCTTAATTTTACTAGTTAACTTCGCCTAATGCCATACGGGAAAATCTTCTAACAACTATATTTTCCCCCAATTTAGCAATATGCTCTTTAATATAAATCTCAACAGTTTGATCCGGGTTTTTTACATATGGTTGATCTAGTAAACAAATCTCAGCAAAGTGCTTTTTAAGCATTCCTGCGACAATTTGTGGCAATATATTATCTGGTTTACCCTCTTCTTTAGCTTTCTTCGTAAACTCAGCTTCAACCTTTGATTTAGTTTCTTTATCAACATCGTTAACACTCACATAAACTGGGTTGCTGGCAGCAATATGCATGGCTATATCTTTGACCATACTAGTAAACAGTTCATTTCTTGCAACAAAGTCAGTCTCACAATTAACTTCTAACACAACACCAATTCGGTTGTCGTGATTGTACGTTGAAACAATTCCTTCTCTGGCTTCGCGCTCTGATCTTTTATCTGCTTTGGTTAAACCCTTTTTTCTCATAGCCTCAAGTGCTTTATCAAAATCGCCGTTAGATTCGACTAAAGCTTTTTTAGCGTCAGTAATACCAACTCCAGTCAGTGATCTTAGTCTTTTAATTTCTTCAATTGTAATTTCCATTATCAAAATCTCCTTTATTTTTCTTTAGCAGCTGGTTCAGCTAAATCAGATTTTTGGCGTTTTACTTTACCTGCTTCAATAGCCTGATTTAAATATTCTGAAACCAATTTAATTGTCTGTATAGAATCGTCATTTGATGGAATTGGATAGTCTACTAGACTTGGGTCGGCGTTTGTGTCAACTAGGGCAACAACTGGAATACCAAGTTTTTTAGCTTCTTTTAAGGCGTTTGTGTCATGTGTTATATCTTCAACAAAAACTACACCTGGTTTACCGACAAGATTTTTAATTCCACCGTATAAATGGTTCATACTATCAATTTCTTCTTGGTATCTTTGGACTTCAAGTTTACTATATTTAGCACTTAGCTGACCAGATTCCATCCTAGTTTCAAGATCTTTAAGGTGCTTAATACGATTTCCGATAGTTGTAGAGTTTGTAAGCATCCCGCCGAGCCATCTCTCAACAACATATGGCATTTCAGTTTTTATCGCTAAGTCTTTTAGAATATCGTGAGCTTGAGTTTTGGTACCAACAAGCAACACCTGTTTGCCTTGGCTTACCATATCTTCAATGTATGTAAGCGCTGGGCCAAAAGCTTCTACAGTTTTATTTAGATCAATAATATGAGTATCATTTCTTGAACTATGTATGTACTGTTTCATCTTAGGATGCCACTTACTAGTCTTATGACCAAAATGGGCACCGGATTCAAATAATTTTTTTATATCTACGTTTACTTCACTCATGTCATCCTTCTCCTTATTTGGGTTACCTACTTATAATAGGAGGATAATCAACCCAAACTGTTCTTTAGTTATTATGTATATATAATAACAGAACTTTCTATCTGTTGCAATCATAAAATCAGTTATTAATTGGGCTAAAATTCAAGATCGTTGACCGATGACAAAAATTAATTTATAATAACCCCTGAACATTTATGAAAAAAGCGATTCACCCTCAAAATTATAGATCTGTTGTCTTTCAGGATTTGAATAATGATCAGACCTTTTTAACAAAGTCTACGGTCGAAACAGATGCAACCATCGTTCTAGACGGTGTTGAGTATCCTTTGGTAAAAATTCATATCTCTAGTTCTTCTCACCCGTTCTTTACTGGTCAAGAAAAATTAGTTGATATTGAAGGACGAGTTGATAAGTTTAATGCACGTTTGGCTGCTTCAAAAAATAAACAAAAAACTAAAAAACAATCTCCTGTTTCCAAAGATAAAAAAGAAGCTCCAAAAACTTTAGCTGATTTAAAGTCTAAGAATTAAATTTATCTAAGATCTATATAAGCTAACTGAAAATATTAGCTTATATTTAAAGAACCTAGTATGGAACAACAAGAATCCAATCTGAAAGAAGAACTAAATTTAATCGACAAACAACTTGCCGATCCTAATATTTTTTCATCAAAAAATTATCCTCAAATAGCCCGAAGAAAAAGCCATGTGGAGGCTACTCTAAGCTTATTTGATCAATATAATAAAGTATTAAAGGATATCGAGGAAAATAAATCTCTCTTAACAAACGGAGATCGTGATTTGGCTGAACTTGCAAACCAAGAAAAGCAGGAACTTGAAAAAGAACTTAAAAGTGTCTCAGAAAAACTCCAAGAGGCCTTAGTCCCAAAAGATCCTAACGACGAACGTAACGTAATTATGGAGATAAGAGCTGCTGCTGGTGGTGATGAGGCAAGTTTATTTGCAAGTGAACTTTTAAAAATGTACACAAAATGGTGTGAAAATCATAACTATAAGATTGAGCTTATGAGTCAAAGCATTAATGAAGCCGGTGGTCTAAAAGAAGTTATACTGGCTATTAGCGGAATAGATGCATATAAAAATCTTAAATTTGAAGGTGGGGTCCATAGAGTTCAAAGAATTCCATCGACTGAGTCTCAAGGTAGAATTCATACAAGTACAGTGACAGTTGCGGTGATGCCTGAAGCTGAAGAGACCGATATTGAAATAGATCCCAAGGATTTGCGAGTTGACGTATATAGGTCCGGTGGAAATGGTGGTCAAAGTGTTAACACTACCGACTCAGCGGTTAGAATTACCCACATCCCTACCGGAATAGTTGTTACACAGCAAGATGAAAAGAGCCAAATCAAAAATAAAAGCAAAGCTATGAATATCTTAAAGTCTCGCCTACTTGCTAAAAAAATCGAAGAAGAACAAAAATTATTATCGGATGCCAGAATTAAATTAATTGGTTCCGGTGATCGTAGCGAAAAAATTAGGACCTATAACTTCCCCCAAGATCGCATAACTGATCATAGAATTGGATATAGTAGGAGCAATATTCCGGCTGCATTGAACGGTGATATAGATGATTTGATCACAGAGCTTAAAGATTATGAACACCAACTTATTAGTAACGAATAAAAGTTGGTTAAGTTACGCAACTAAAAAATTAAATATTGCTGGTATTGATTCCGCTGACCTTGATGCAATTATTATTCTATGTTTTTGCCTTAAACTAACAAAAATCGAAGTTTTATCTAACCCAAATAGTAAACTCTCAATAAATCAAACAAAACTAGCAGACAAACTGCTGAAACTGAGAGTATCAAACTATCCAATTGGATATATTACTCACAATGTAGAGTTTTATAATCGTTCCTTCTATATTGATAGTCGTGTTTTGATTCCGCGACCTGAATCTGAATCTTTTATTAATCTCCTCAGGTCCGAGAATATTTCTGACTTAAAATATCTGACAGATCTAGGGTGTGGTAGTGGAGTACTTGGTATAACAGCAAAATTAGAATTCCCTAACCTAAAACTTGAGCTACTTGATAAATCCAAAAATGCACTTAAGGTAACGGAGAGGAATCTATCAAATTTTAGTATTAAATCGGATACAAAATTGAGCGATCTACTCTTATCTTCGAATAATAAATTCGATATCATTCTAGCAAATCTTCCTTACGTACCAATTGATATGACAGTCAGTAGTGCCGTATTATTTGAGCCTAAAATGGCAGTTTTCGCAGGTAATGATGGTCTAGATATATATAGAAAGATGGTAAATCAACTTAAGGACATTAATCATAAACCAACATTTATTTTAGTTGAGTGCTTGGACCAACATGTATCTACGATAACTAACCTATTTAATAAAATCAGCTACAAAATAATTAAATCTGAAGGCTTAGTTCATATGTACTTATATAATCCTAAGATGCTTCGCTCCCGATGGTAATTGGCACACTTATCACTGCACCATTACGTAGAACACTAAGGGTAACTGTAGTACCAGCCTTATTTTGATCTACCAAAGATACCAGACTGATATTTTGGGTAAGTTTTACGCCATTAACAGCTTCTATAATGTCTCCTCCTTGAAGCTTAGCTTGTGATGCGGGACTATCGGAAACTATGGGTGATTGGTTCTGGTTTTGTGATGTAGTTGGTATATACACACCCGAGGAAACACTTAAGTTGTACTGAGTAGCTACCGAAGGGTTTATTGATATGTAGTAAACGCCTATATAAGGTCTTTCAAACTTACCGGTATCTAGGACACCCTTAATAATCCCTTTTACATCGTTAATAGGTATTGAAAAGCCTATATTCTGTGCGCCGTTACTTGCGACGGCCGTGTTTATACCGATAACGGAACCATTGTCGTCAACCAATGGGCCTCCCGAGTTACCAGAATTTATAGCTGCATCAGTTTGTATCATATCCTGTAATGTCTCCGTAGTATCTGTAGAGAAACTATTATTATCACCTGCTTGGATCGACCTACCCCTACCGGAGATAATGCCACTGGTTACGGTGTTTTGGAATTGACCGAGTGCATTCCCGACTGCAACCACACTATCGCCTATCGAGATATTATTCGAATCACCCAAAAATGCAGGTTGTAGTCCAGCAGGTGGATTATTAATCTTCAGAATCGCGATGTCCAACGAGTCACTCTCGCTCGTTTCCCCAATAACACTAATATTATTGAGTACTGTACCATTACTAAGTGTTAGAGTTACTGAAGTTGTCCCGGACGGCACGACATGTCTGTTAGTAATGACGTATCCATTACTACTTAGAATGATTCCTGTCCCTTCACTCTCTTCTTGACTAGATTGCTGTAGCCCGAAAATATCCGTAGAGTTAGTAGTTTCTGTCGCATCGACCGAAACTACACTCGGGCTGACAGCACTCGCAATAACAGAGTTTAGCTGCCCTTGTTTGCTATCAACTATCTCCTTTACCTGTGAGGTGATAAGATTTTGATGTTGATACTGCAAAACCGCACCACCGTAACCGGCTCCAAAACTAATTATAAGGATACAAAACGCATAAAAGAACTTATTATCCAGCCTCTTTAAATCTTCGATTCTTTTGGATTTAGAAAGTCTCGATTTTAGGTCATTTATTCTCTGGTTTTGAATCGGTACTGCCTTAAACGGTTTCGTGTTTACTTTATGTCCACTTTTTTTATCGGGATTCATATTATTATTTTCTCCAAAATATTTATTATTTATACCTAAATATATAACCATTTTCAAGCTGTAAAAAACCTGAATAAATGATTGCTTTTTTTAGAAAGTTTTAGAACTCCAGTTAGATAAGAATACAATCACAAAAACTATTGCTACCATGACCATTATAATCTGTCTTTTACTCTGACCCGTAAGCTTATCATTTTCCTTTAAATAGTACATACTCCCAAGCCCAAGACTTATAGTACTAAGTAGGATCGTTGGCTGCGCATATGTACCAGAGTAATACAATAGCCAATGTCCTAGAACCCACACTAGTGCTGCTGAGAAATAGCCCCATGCATGCGAATAGAGTGAGGTGAACGGTTCGTCAAATATCGTAAAGAAGTGTCTTGCTGTTAGATAACAAACCAGCCAAGTCGCAATAATCAATATGGTTGTTGAAGGTGCTAGGCTATTTTGAAAGCTAAAAATTGCCATTAAGCCTATAAATTGCCCTAAGAACGCTTGTAAAGAAATAAATATACTATTGGATCTAGGTTTAATTACTGTCAGCCACAATACATATAGGAGAGCGAATATTAACTGGACTGGTTCTGAATTGGTATGGTTCAGAAATTCTAGGTAAGAAAGCCCAACTATAATATCTATACCGTTTGCACGTAAATTAGGTAACCAATACCTGGGTTTTACTGCCAAAACTCTCCATTTACTGATTAGGAATAGGATTACCGCAAACCAAGGGTCAAAATGCATCAAAATAAAGAGTAGAAACGGCAGTAGAGCATTAAGACCTATATGGATTACATACGGAATACCTTTTTTGGGTTTTAACTTTTCCTTAATTGATCTCATGGTATATCTAATAATTATAACAAAAACTGTTCGATTACCACTCTCCTACTTAATAGTATTATCCGGCTAGTATTATAATATACTCTCTAATTCCTTAGAGATACCCATCTAAAATGGTATAATTTGAGGATCCATATGGAACCTGATAAAGACAACAAAGAAAATATTAGTAAGCCTACTTTAAATCAGAAAACAAAGAAAAAAAGTGAGGTTATATCTACGCTCATAATGTTCGTAGTCGCCATAGCTATTGCATTTGTCTTGGCTGTTTATGTATTTCAGCAATACGAAGTAGATGGGCCAAGCATGCAAACGACTCTATTCAACCAGAATAGATTGATAGTCGTAAAATATGAAAGAACTTGGTCTCGAATAACTGGCAATCCCTATATTCCCAATATCGGTAACATAATAATATTTCATGAAAACGGGTTATATAGTTCCGACGGGGCACCTGAAAATACGCTAGTAAAAAGAGTAGTTGCCCTACCTGGTGACCGAGTCGTGATTGCTAATGGAGTACTAACAGTCTACGATAAACAACATCCTAACGGATTTGATCCTGATAAAGATATGTCTTATGGCAAAGTTATAGGTTATACAGATTCTGAGAGTTCAAGTAATATAAATCTAGTTCTTCCTAAAAATGAGATATTTGTACTGGGTGATAATAGGGCTGATTCTTGCGACTCAAGGTGTTTTGGCCCAGTTAATGTAAGCCAAGTAATCGGTAAGTTAGCACTCAGGATATACCCTTTTAGCAAGATTTCTATTTTTTAGATTAATATTTGGTTAATTATATCTTTTAAGTTTTGATCAGAGGTAAAGCTAATCTCTAGCTTTCCTCCGTTAGCTGTTCTTTTGATTGATACTGGAGCTGAGATAGCTCTGGACAACATTTGAGTTTCAATTGTTTCTTTAGCCATGTGTTTATTCATATCTATTATCGACTTTTTCTGTTTCTTAATCCCTGTAACGAATTGCTCAGCTTGTCTTACTGACCAATGCTTCTTAATTATTGAGTCTAGGAGCTGTTTCTGAGCGCTTGGATTGTCTTTTAGGGATATTAAGGTTCTTGCATGCCCTTCACTGATAAGTCGGTCATTAAGTGCCTTTTTAGCTGATTCAGGCAGTTGTAATAACCTGACTATATTAATTATGGTATTCTCAGCTTTGCCTAACCTATTTGCTATAGATAGATAAGACATATTGAACAGTTCGTGTAATCTTTCGATAGATAGAGCCTGTTCAAGTGGTGAAAGATCAACTCGTTGAACGTTCTCAACTATTGCTATCTCGAGTCTTTCAAGTTCCTTGATTGTTCTGACAATTGCAGGAACAGTCTTTAAACCCGCCTTTTTAGCAGCCAACCAACGTCTTTCACCCGCTATAATTATAAATCTTGATTCATCTTTTACACTTGGTGAGACTATTATGGGCTGTAAAATCCCATATTGTTTAATAGAGCCACTCAGTTGGTCTATTGCAACTTTGTCGAAAGTTTTCCTGGGTTGGTCTTTATTAGCCTCGATCCGTTCAATAGCTATTTTTTGAATCCTTTCACTCTCATCGAGTAAAAAGCTCGTATCAAAATTTTTAGGCAATAGCGTCTCGATGCCTCTTCCAAGACCAGTATTTTTTTTAACCATTATTCTTACCCATACTTAGTACCTCGTTTGCAAATTGTTTATAAGCTCTAGCCCCTTTACTCCACTTATCATGCTGGAATATTGTTTTTCCATAACTTGGAGCTTCTGCTAACCTAACATTCCTTGGAATTACAGTTTTAAAAACTTTATTTCCAAAATGTGACTTTATCTGTGAACTAACCTGCTCAGATAAACTTGTTCTTTTATCATACATGGTAAGTACTACACCCAACAATTCTAATTTTGGATTTAGGCCTTCTCTAACTCTTTGAGTAACATCTAGTAATTGTCCAAGACCTTCCATAGCGTAATATTCTGTTTGAACCGGGATTATTAAGTAATTGGCTGTTGTTAGAGCATTTATTGTAAGTAAACTAAGAGCGGGTGGACAGTCTATGATTATATAATCATGGCTATCATCTCTTATCGCATTAGCTAAACAGTATTCACGATTCGCATGAGTCGCTAAATCAATTTCTGCTGCTGCTAGGTTAGCATTACATGGCAAAATATCTAGATCCTTGATCTCTGTATGGATAATAGCCTGCCTCAGTGATGCTTTCCCTAATAACACCTCATAGGATGTAATTTGAGCTGTTTTATCTAACCCTAAACCACTCGTAGCGTTGCCCTGTGGATCAAAATCAATTAGTAGAACTTTCTTTTTTAGGCTAGCCAATTGTGCGGATAGGTTAATTGCAGTAGTTGTTTTACCGACCCCACCTTTTTGATTTATAATCGCAATAACATTAGGCATAACTATAATAAATTATAGCATTTTTATTGATAAGATTATCCTTTGAGGATAGTATTTAACTAATTTTTGTAATTTTAATTATCGTTTGTTGTTGTCTGTGACCATGAACTTTGTGAACTCGTTTTTTTGCTTTATAACGAATAGCTGTGACCTTATCCGCCTTCACATTGTGCTCTGTAATCTCAGCGGAAACTTTAAAGTCTGTTAGTTCTGGCTTCCCGACTATTGTCTTAGTTTCATCAATGATTAATAAAGGACTAAATGTTAACTTAGTATCTTTTTCTTCATGATTTAAGAGTTCGATTTCTAAAGAATCACCTTCTGCGACCAAATACTGTTTACTACCAGTAGTAATTACTGCTTTTTTCATCTAAAATTTTACCTTTTTTGATAATATTACTGATTGATCTTATCAGATAATGGATAGTGTTGTCAAAGAAGTAGATAATCAAACTAAGTATTTGCTTATCGCGATTCGAATATCAATACCATCAATCAATATAGAAGTCTCATGTGCATCAGCAGGAACTTCACCAAATTCTTCTGCCAAAGTTTCATCAATAATAAGTTTTTTATAATTTTTAACTACTCCTAGAATTTCAGGACTATCGCTTTCAATCAATAATGATATCCTATCTTCAACATTAAAACCTGCCTGTTTACGTGCACTTTGAATGTGTCTTATAAGTTCTCTAGATAGGCCTTCTTCACGTAGTTCGTCACTAATATTTGTATCAATTTTAGCTAGAATTTTCTCTCCATCACCTATAGATATGTGAACCTCTTTAACATTTAGCTCATCTTTAACAATCTCTTTTAATTGATCATCAATATTTTTTATACCTTGTAGGTCAACTGTTTTTAGAGGTTGTCTAACCTTAAGCCCAGATTGCGACCTTTGAGCTAAGCCTTGAGCTATCAATTCACGAACTACAGACATCTCGGTAATTACAACCTCATCAATATTCCCAGCTTTTGGCCAATCAAGTAGATGGACCGATTCGCCACCTGTAAGCTTACGATACAATTCTTCAGATAAAAACGGAGTAAAAGGTGCCAAAATAATTGATAGTCTAACTAGTACATAATGCAGCGTTTTATATGCGTTCGCCTTGTCATCATCACTTCCACTCTTCCAAAATCGTCTTCTTGATCTTCTAACATACCAATTGGAAGCATCATCTATAAATTCTATAACAGGCTTGAGCGTCTTTGGTAAGTCATACGCTTGCATGTTTCTATCAATGCTTGCGGTGAGTTGGTGAATCCTTGAAACTATCCATTTGTCTAAAACATTCGTTAGCTCTTCTAGTGGATCTTCGTTAGATCCTGACCATTTCCATTTATCAACTGAGGCATATAGTGTAAAGAAATCATACATGTTCCACATCATGCTTAGTTTTCTTGATACATCAGCAATGTCTTTATCTAATACCGAGTAATCTTCACCACTTAATACTGCTGATGATAACAATAAAAATCTTAGTGCATCTGCACTATACTGATCCATAATTAAGTTTGGATCTGTAAAATTATTAAGTGACTTGCTCAGTTTTCTTCCATCACCACCTAATAGTGTTCCAGTGACTATTACGTTTTTAAACGCTATTTTTCCAAATAAACCAATCGAAATTGCGTGTAAATAATAAAACCAAGCTCTCACCTGGCCTACATATTCAGCCACAAAGTCACCAGGAAAATTGTCTTCAAATTTTTGTTTATTCTCAAAAGGATAATGAAACTGAGCAAATGGCATTAAGCCTGACTCAAACCAACAATCCATTACTTTATCGATTCTTTTATACTCAACTCCATCCAACTTAAAGCTAACAGCATCGATCCATGGGCGATGATAATCTTCCAACTTTGTTCCAGAAAGTTCCTTAAGTTCATCATAACTACCAACAACTTTAATGTATTCCTTTCCGGTACTGTCTTTACCCTTCCAGACTGGTATTGGAGTTGCCCAGAACCTATCTCTTGATAAATTCCAATCTGGCGCAGACTCGACAATATTTACAAACCTTCCTGTTTTAAAGTGTTCCGGGAACCAATTTATATCCTTATTTTTTGTTAACATATCTTCGCGTTGTGAGTCGATATCCATAAACCAACTAGGATGTGCCCGATACATTAGTCTTGTGCCACATCTGTGACAATGAGGATAGGTATGTCGAACATACTCAATTTTCCAAACAGCACCACGTTCTAGAAGCTGTTTTGCCATCATTTTATTAGCTTCCCATATCTGTTGACCTTTCCATTCTCCAGTTTCATAGAATCCACTAGCATCTATATTAGAGATTATTGGAAATCCTTCTTTTTTAGCTAAATCATAGTCCTCTTCTCCATAAGCTGGCGCTAAATGTACAATCCCTGAACCATCATCCAAGGTCACATAATTTGCATTCCATATTTTATGCGCCTTTTCCCCCCGATTCTCAAATAATGGTTCGTAATTCTTTCCGACTAATTCTTTACCCTTAAAAGTACTAATAACTTTGTAAGTTAGTGGTTGATGTTTTTCATCAGTTAGTACTGCAGAAAGACGATCTTTTGCAATAATTAGATTCTCTCCACCTATTTCAACCTCTGAATAATCTTCCTTCTGATTTACAGCAACAGCTGTATTTGCGACTAGAGTCCATGGAGTCGTTGTCCAAGCAAGGAGGTACCTATCGCTATCAGTGAGTTTAAATTTTACGAATACAGATGGGTCTGTTACCTCTTTATATGAGTTATCCATCGCAACTTCAGTCTTGCTAATAGGTGTTGCGTCACGAGTACAGTACAAAAGAACTTTCTCGCCCTCATATATTTTTTTCTTTTCATAAAGATTTTTAAAGGCCCACCAAACTGATTCCATATAACCTTTGTCCATAGTTTTATAGGCACCTTTAAAATCAACCCATCGACCGATTCTATCAATTGTCTGTTCCCATTCATCACCTGTTTGAATCATGTTTTCGCGACAGGTGTTTATATATTCTTCAAGGCTTATTTTTGTACCAATGTCTCGTCTGTCGACGATGCCTAATTTCTTCTCAGTATAAACTTCTGCAGGAAGACCATGACAATCCCAGCCCCATACTCGCTCAACTCTTTTACCTTTCATAGTCCAATACCTAGGCACAGCATCTTTTACTATAGAACTTAGAAGTGTCCCATAATGTGGAACTCCAGTTATAAAGGGTGGACCATCATAAAATACATATGAATTTTTAGCATCTCTTTGCTCGACTGATCTTTCGAAAATTTTATTTTTATTCCAATAATCAACCAGTTGTTTCTCATATTCTATAGGTTTGATTCGTGTGTCTTTCTTGAATTCCATATGATCACAATCCTTTTACAAATTAAAAAAATTACCTCAAATAGAGTCTATTGGAATCCACTCGCGCGGATGGTACCATCCAATTTCTCTCGAGGTAATCTCTCGATAAGCACTTAATTTTAGGATAATTACGCTTCCCTTGCGTCGCGGTCTACTATGTCAGGCAATCCAACATTCTTCGCGCTGCTTCATGGTTGATGACCATTAATCAATTTAATTTCTAAATTGAATGCATTTAACAACTATTATTATAGAACAGATAGAAAAAACGGCAAGACTATATATTCAAATAGCTTACTATATCTCCGATTGACGGAAGAGTAGATCCTTGCCACATGTTATAGACTTGCCCGTCTTCTGTTAAAACTACAAATGCAGGATAATCCATAGCCCCATAATTTACAGCCTTCTCGGTACCTTCCTTGCTGTCAACATCGATAAATTCAATCTTTCTATCGGTATGCGATTTAAGCTCTTCTACAAGCTCTTCAGTCGGTCGAGCATATTCGCTGTCAGGATGATACAAAATAGCTAAGTTCATTTAGCTATTATATTACTTTTTAGCTACAACCAGTAGTCGATCCACAAGCGCTACAAACATAACAGCTACCAGCTCTTTGAGTCTTATTGCCACAATTGAAACATAGTGGTGCTGAATCGTCATAAACGTTTTTTGTAGATTCCATCTCCACTCTCTGGTTAATCACAGCTTCAGCTTTTTCTTCAGTTTTTATAACTTTATTCTCAGCTTGTATAACCTGCTCATCTAATAAACTTACTTGGTTAACTGGCGCGTCATCAATCGACTTTAAGCCAAGTTCGAGTAGGTCATCAAATGATAAATATGTCAGTGCAAGGCGTCTAAAGACATAATCAACAATTGATGATGCAGTTCTAATTTCATCATCGTCAGTTAGCCCTGCTGGAGTAAAAGACATGTTGGTGAAAGATTTAACGTAGTCTTTAAGTGGTACTCCAAATTGTAAACCGTGGCTTACTGATATAGCTAGGGCATCCATAACTCCTGCTAGAGTTGAGCCTTGCTTTGCAATTCTTAGGAAAATTTCTCCAGGGGTACCATCATCATATTCACCTACAGTTACATAACCGCTACTACCAGATAGTTTATAAGAGAATGTTTTTGCCTGTCGGATTTTTGGAAGTTTCCTCCTAGTCTCGGTAGAAATTGTAGTAACTACTTCATTTTTCTTCGTATCTACCTCTTCTTTTCCTTCCTTTTTGGCCATTGAAAGTGGTTGTCCGACCTTACAGTTATCTCTATATACTGCGACTGCCTTAAGGCCCATCTGCCATGCTTGAATATGTAATTGTTCCATATCCTCAACAGTTGCTTCTTCTGGCAAGTTTACGGTCTTACTAATAGCTCCTGACAAAAATGGTTGCACTGCTGCCATCATTTTTACGTGACCCATATAATGGATAGAGTTATCACCCATCGAACATGCAAATACGGCTAAATGTTCTGGTTTAAGATCTGGAGCATTAACAATAGTCTTTTCGATGTCTACATACTTAACTATTTTGTCTATCTGTTGTTTACTGTATCCCAGTGCTTTTAGTGCACGAGGTACAGTTTGGTTAACAATATGCATGTTTCCACCACCAACTAATTTTTTTACTTTAACCAAACCTAGATCTGGTTCGATTCCAGTTGTGTCACAATCCATCATTAAACCAATAGTTCCAGTAGGAGCTAAAAGAGTAGCTTGGGAATTTCTAACTCCGTATAATTCACTGAGTTGTACTGCCTCGTCCCACGAACCTGCAGCTGCACTTAATAACTCTTCTGAAACTAGTCCTGCGTCAATATTAGATACTTCTTTTCTATGCATTCCAATAACTTTAAGCATTCCCTCTCTATCTTTATTAAAACCTGCGAATGGACCGACTCGGTTTGCTATTCTTGCGCTAGTTGCGTAGGCATGACCAGTCATTAAAGCAGTTAAAGCAGCTGCCTGTGCTCGTCCCTCATCAGAATCATAAGGTAGACCTTGAGCCATCAATAGTGCACCTAAGTTTGCATATCCAAGTCCAAGTTCTCTATAGGCTCTAGCAACCTTAGTAATACTCTCTGTTGGATAACTACTATAGCCTACTAAAATTTCTTGCGCAGTAAACATGACTTCGACTGTGTGCTTGTATGCTTCTATATCAAAGGTATCATCCTCTTTTAAATATTTTAGAAGATTTATAGAAGATAGATTACATGCAGAATTGTCTAAATGCATATATTCGCTACATGGGTTACTACCATTAATACGTCCTTGTTTTGGTGTTGTGTGCCACTTATTTACAGTAGTATCAAATTGCATACCTGGATCAGCACATTCCCATGCTGCTTCGTTAATTTGTCTATACAAATCTCTAGCTTTCATGGTACTTAGAACCTTACCACTCTTAACTGCTTTTAGATTATAATCTGTGTCATCAAGCACAGCCTGCATAAACTCATCATCAACTCTGACTGAGTTGTTTGCATTTTGATATTGAACCGAGTAAATGTCTTTACCATCAACTCCCATATCAAAACCGTTGGCTTCGAGTACTCTAGCTTTTCGCTCTTCAATAGCTTTGCACCAAATAAAATCTTCAATATCTGGGTGATTAGCATCTAGAATAACCATCTTTGCTGCTCGACGTGTTTTACCGCCACTTTTTATAGCCCCAGCAGATGAATCAGCACCACGCATAAAACTTAGTGGACCAGAAGCAAAACCTGCGCTTTGCCCTAGAGTTTCTCGTGAACTTCTAATCTTGCTGATGTTAAGTCCAGCTCCAGAACCACCTTTAAAGATCATCCCTTCTTCTGTATACCAATTTAATATCGAAGGCATAGTGTCTTCAACCGATAGTATGAAACAAGCGCTAGCTTGTTGTGATCTTTCTTGAACTCCAATATTAAACCAAACTGGTGAATTAAAGGCCGCTCGTTGAGTAGCTAGGATATATTTTAATTCCTCACAAAAATCTTGTGCTTCATCCTCAGTTTGAAAATAGCCTTTTTGGAACCCTTCTCGTGTAATCGTATCAGCAATACGGTTAATAAGAGTTTTTAATGAACCTTCTCTTTCTTTAGTCCCCGGCATCCCAGAAAAATATTTTTGGGCTACAATGTTTATTGCATTTAGTGACCAAAATTCTGGAAATTCTACGCCTTTTTGCTCAAAGACTGGCTTTTGAGTCATTGGATTTATAATAGATGAATCTGTTTTTATCCATTTAAGTTGATCGTAGGCTAAGCTATTTGGCTCAGTAAAATATCTCCTATGGCCTAAAATTGTTGATGGTTGCATTTTTTTATACCCTCTTTCCTTTAGTTTTAAGTCGCCTCACACAACGACTTTTATTTTTTATTTATTTTTTATTAGAATCTCTAGAATCATCTCTTAATGATCCTAGCTAACTCCCCTTAATTTTTAATCTTTTTTAAAGATTAAGGGGAACTAACTATTATTTTTTTTTCGCCCTATCCAGTTTTGTCTCTCGAATTTTAACTAGTTCCTTTTCAAAACCCGCGATATCTTGGAATCGTCTATAGACACTAGCGAATCTAACATACGCAACTTCATTTAGTAGGCTTAACCTAGTCATAACCATTTCACCAACTCTTGATGATTCTATATCAAGATCGGCACTTGCATATAACTGTTGCTCTATATCGTTAACGAGTCTTTCTAGCTGTAGAGATGTTACCGTGGTTTTCTCGCTAGCTCTATTTAGTCCAGCAAGTAATTTTTCACGATTAAATAACTCTCTCGTGCCACCGTTTTTAATTACAATTATCTGAGGATGTTCAATCCTTTCATAGGTTGTAAAACGATGGTTACAGTTAGTGCAAACTCTTCTACGTCTTATAGCAATATTATCTGCTACGTCTCGCGATTCTATAACTTTTGTTTGATCTTGATGACATTGATTACATCGCATTGCACACCTCCTTTGTTCACTTTGAACGTACGATAGCTATATTTTTTATCTATATATAGCGTGTATAGGGACTATAATAGCCCTATAAATAGCGTAATGCAAATAAAAAATGCTGTTTTATTTACTCTTTTTTGTATCTATAAAATGAACTTTTTAGCTATTTTAAAGGTGTTATTTGTCTGAATTTTCTTTTCGTTTTTTGAGTCTTCTTAAGAAAGATGGCTTTTCTACATCTTTAAAGTCATCTTCTGGTTCAATTGTATTGTCTGATTCGGACTTTTCATCTTCATTTTTATCATCATCTTCGTGATCACTTTTTTTATCGTCTACCTTCTTCTCACCATCTTCTTCAACTACTTCATCGCTCCACATATCAACTTCAGGTTCGTCTTTAATGAAGTCACTCTCTGCAGGTTTGTCTTTTGTATCATCTTTATCTATATCAATATCAAGATTATTGATAACTTTATCAGTTGGGGCAGAAGTATTAGTAGATTTTGATCTCATACCGTAATATGAAGAATCAAAACCAGTAGCTACAACAGTAATAATCATTTCTCCGTCAAGATCTGGATTAATAGTAGCTCCAAACATAATATTTGCATCAGGATCAGCTGCAGCAGTAATTATTTCAGCCGCAGAATTGATTTCGTGCATTGTCATATCTGATCCACCTATAACATTGAACAAAATTCCTCTTGCACCATCAATAGAAACATCTAATAACGGTGAATCTATTGCTTGTTGAGCGGCCTTAACAGCTCGATCATCACCACTTGCTCGGCCAATTCCCATTAATGCAGATCCTGCATTTTTCATAACTGTTTTAACATCTGCAAAATCAAGATTAATAAGTCCATGGACAGTAATTAAATCTGTTATGCCTTGGACACCTTGTCTTAAGACGTCATCGGCGACTTTAAAAGCATCCAAAAGTGGTGTTTGCCTATCTATAGTCTGTAGCAAACGATCATTTGGTATAACAATAAGCGTGTCAACAGTTTTCCTAAGACTATCTACAGCAACATCCGCATTTCGTCTTCTTTTATCGCCTTCAAAAGCAAACGGTTTAGTAGCAAATCCGATAACTAATGCTCCGGCGTCTGTAGCTGCTTGAGCAACAATAGAACCTGCACCACTACCAGTACCACCACCAGCACCAATAGTTATAAATACCATATCGGCGCCTTCAACTGCTTTATTGATTTCTTCTAGTGATTCTTCCGCAGCTTTTTTGCCTACAGAAGGGTCAGCGCCTGCTCCTAGGCCTTTTGTTGCATCTTTACCAATATGTATCTTTTGTTGTGCTTTCGAGAAGTGGAGGGCCTGTGCGTCAGTGTTAATTGCTACGAATTCTACTCCTGAAACTCCAGCTTCGACCATACGGTTGATAGCAGCACCACCTGCTCCGCCTACTCCTATAACTTTTACTCGAGCAAACGTTTCGATAGTTGGTGCAACTTGTGGCATATGATCCTTCTCCTTAATCTATATTGAATTATATATAAATGTCTTCATTTGTCCAGTAACTTTAAGAGATAGTTAACAAAATTTATCCAGATTTTTATTTGAATCTATTCAATAATTTATTTTTTAGTTCGATCAAAGTTGGCTTTGCGTTGCTGAACCCTTCAAAGGCTTGTTCGTCGCCCAATAAAGAATCATACGCCATTAGACCTATTGCTGCTGCGAAACTAGGGTCATCTACTTCTTTTATTGCTCCATAGAGTTTACTAACATTTCCAATTCGCGAGGCAAGTTGTAATTTCTCCTTAGCTAGAATCTCAATTCCGGCCAAATTTGCAGTTCCCCCAACAATGACTACTCCGCCAGGTAATTTTCTGACCTTATTTATCTTATGTAGTTCTTTATTTACATAATCAAATAATTCATCTAATCTTGCTTCAACTATCATTTTTATGTCTGGCAGTGAGAATGAATAATCTACATCTTGGTATTTAAATTCAACTTCCCATTGATTAGCTACGTCCTCGTCTTTTAGGCTAACGTGTTTAGTTTTAACCTCTTCGGCTACATCAATATCAGTTTTTAAGCCTATTGCTAGGTCATTAGTAATATTAGTTCCCCCTATAGGTAATACTGCAACATGTTGAATCTCGCCATCTTCTATAACTACAAGATTAGTCGTACTAGCACCTATATCTAATAAAATTGTTCCAGATTCTTTTTGTTGTCTTGATAACACAACTTCTGCAGATGCTAGACTGGAAACTGTTAGATGGTTTATATCCAACTTAGCTTTATCTAAGACAGTATATAAATTTTTTAAACTGGGCGAGGAGGCAGTTACGATATGTGAATCAACTTCCAGCCTAACACCTGTCATCCCAACTGGATCCTTGATGTCATTTAGCCCATCTAAACTGTAGTTTTTAGCAAAAACTTGGACAATTTCCTTGTTTTGGGGTAGTTGCATTATCGTTGCAGCTTCCTCAACTCTTAGACAATCTTCTGCAGTAATTTCTTTATTCAAAGAGCTAATGGCAATTATCCCGTGAGAATTTAGGCCACTTACATGAGGTCCGTTGATATTGGTAGTAACTCTTGTAATTTCAAAACCTGCAATTCTCTCGACCTCTCTTATTGCAGCAATTATTGCATCAGCAACGTCCTCAATATGGACGATTACACCCTTCCTAATGCCGTCGTTTGGAACCATACTGTGAGCAATAATCGTTGGACGTTGTTGATTTTCAGGATTATCAGTCCCAACAATACATTTAATTGCGCTGGTGCCGATATCCAGACCGACGTAACGGTTTTGATTTTTGTCGTGCATCTTTAAACTATACTCCTTAAGCTCTAGAGGTATCAAGTTTTTTGAGTCAAAATTTCGTATCCATCATCTGTGATCAAGACTGTATGCTCAAAATGTGCAGACATTGAGCCATCAGCTGTTCTAATAGTCCACCCATCTTCATCTTCTACAATTTTTTGGCTTCCTAACGTTGCCATCGGTTCTATTGCTATTGTCATACCAGCTTTTAGTATTAGACCTGTATTTTTCTGTCCGTAATTTGGTATATTGGGGTCTTCATGTAATTCGTGGCCAACTCCATGGCCAACAAGATCTCTTACGATGCCATACCCATAATTATCTAAGACATTCTGTACCGAGTTGCTAATGTCACCTACCTTAACACCGTCCTTTAATACAGAAATACCTTTTAGGAGTGATCTTTTAGTATTTTTAACCAGTTCAGCATCAGCCTGGCTATTTGGTGATCCAATAATAAATGATATAGCTGAATCAGTTATCATGCCATTATAGGTGACACCAAAATCTAAGCTAACAATATCCCCCGTCTTGATAATCTTATTACGTCTCGGTATACCGTGAACTATTTCATCATTAATCGATATACAGATTACATCTGGAAAACCATTGTATCCTAGAAAAGTCGGCAATCCACCAGTTGTTTTCAGCTCACTTTTAGCAATTTCAGCTATATCCTTTGTCGACATACCTTCTGAGGTTCTTTCAGATAACGTATTAAGTATATGAGCTAGTATCTGTCCAGATTTGCGCATATTCTCAATTTCATTTTTATTTTTTACAACTGTAAGCATTAAATAATCCTCTTTTTATCATCTTTTACACACTTCACGATTTCTTTATGTACTTCGCTGATACTCTTGGACCCGTCAATTTCACAGATTTTAACAGCTTTGGAATTAAACATGTGGAGTATAGGTTTTATTAATTCGTTGTATTCATTAATTCTTTTAGCTACTGCATCTGTATTGTCATCTGGCCTATTTCGCATTTTTAGCCTCTCTACAGCATCAGATGGATTAAGTAGTAGATGAATTACGATTATACTTTTGGGTTCACGGTTTGATATCCATATTGCTTCTTGGGTAGTTCTTGGGAAACCGTCAATTATAAACTCTTTATTTTTTGGCATTTCCCCAAGTACTTTTTCTAAAACACCAATAACTATACGGTCATCTATCAAATCGCCTTCATCTAACTGGTTTTTTATAGATTTGTCTGTAAGGCCTCTTAGTAATTCGCCTGTAGAAATTCGGTCAAAATCAAACTGTTTTGCCAGTAATTTGCTCTGTTCAGTTTTACCCGATCCTGCGATACCTAAAAAAATTATCATAGTTATACTTTATGCTTACTCTAGAAGTTTACAATTTTTAGCAAAATTATAAAAATGAAAACAGCTTATTTTAAGCCAAGTTTCATTCTTTTAACTTTAACAGCCCGGCGTGCTCTTCGAACAATTGCCTGTTTTCGTCTCTCGGATTTACTCAATGGTTTCTCAAGACGTTGAATCTGCTTTGATTCAATCAAAACACCACTCTGTTGAACTTTTCGAGTAAACCTTCTTAAAAGGTTTTCTAGAGGCTCTTTATTATCTTTTCTTGTAACTTGTATCATTGATCTAATTAATATACTTTAACACCTAAGAATTTGCAAGTTAGAGATCGACTTATTCTTTGAATTGAGGTCTTCTAGTATTAAGTCGTTGTGACTTCAACACTATACTCTGTAATTCCTTAAAGATTATAAAGTGTTTGTTGGTGTAGTATATTTTTGTATTACCCTGTTTCTCTGATATTAGAAATCCTGCTTTTTCAAGACGTTTTAATTCTCGCTGGATGTTCCCAGCATCTTCCTTTATTAGCTTCGCTAGGCCTCTCACGTGAGTTTTGAAATCAGGATACTTAGCATAGATGATAACTATTTTTCTCCTGACCCTAGAAGTAATAAAAACGTCGAGCATATTTCCTCACATTGTTATTGTAACAACGGGAATTATAAGACATGCAAAATATTATTACAAGATTATTTGATAGAATACGTACAAGAGAGGTGTAGAGAATGACTTATTATTACGACGTATGGGTTAGTACAAAACAATTTAGAAGTTCATCTGCCTTAACATATAGTAGCGCAGAAGAGCTGGCTCAAGGAGCAATTGTGATAGTTCCTTTTAGAAATAAAAAAATTTTAGGTCTTGTCAAAACAAATGTAAAAAAACCAAAATTTAAGGTTAAATCCATCGAAAAATTAATTCATTCCGAGTACTTGCCTAAAACTTCCATTGCTCTTCTAGAATGGTTAATGTTGTATTATCCGTCATCGGCTGCAACTCACTTACAGCTCTTTCTGCCAAACAGTATCACAAGCCTAAAAGATAATACTATTGAACAAGTAAAGCCTACCCCCAAGTCTGTAGCCATAGTTTCTCCAAAACTAACTCCGGAACAAGCATCGTCAATCAAAACCATAAAAGACACAGATTCAAGAACTTTTTTGCTTCACGGAGATACTGGTTCAGGAAAAACAAGGGTTTATATTGAGCTTATTAAAGATAGCTTAGCTAAATCAAAATCTGTTTTGGTCCTGGTCCCAGAAATTGGTTTGTCACCCCAGATTACAAAATCACTGAAGGACTATTTCCCAAACGATATTATCGTGATGAACTCTGGTTTAACCCCTAAAAAGAAACGAGAAAATTGGGGAAAAATATTAGCTTCAAAATCAGCAATTATAGTTGTAGGGCCAAGATCAGCCCTTTTTTCACCAATAAATAATCTCGGTTTGATAGTTATGGATGAGGCTCATGACAGTAGTTACAAACAAGAATCTGCACCATTTTACCAGTCTTCTAGAGTAGCAGCGAAACTAGCTGATATAACTGATTCAAAATTAATTATGGGAACAGCAACCCCTCTTATTGCTGATTATTATTTATTTAATAAGCTTAAAGTCCCAATTGTCAGAATGAAGAATTCAGCAGTCACCGGGAACTCAGAATCTAAGATTGAGATCGAAATAATAGATTTAACTGATAAATCATTTTTTACTAAATCTACTTGGTTGTCTGATACTATGATAAATTCAATTGCAGAAAGTCTAGACACAAATGAACAATCACTAATTTTCTTAAATCGTAGAGGTACTGCAGCAGTAATAGTTTGTCAAAACTGTGGATGGAAAGCACTCTGTCCAAATTGTAATACTTCACTTACTTATCATGGCGATAATCATCAAATTCTCTGTCACAGTTGCGGTTTTAAGGAAAAATCACCTTCAGTATGCCCAAAATGCCAGAGTCATGACATTACTTTTAAGGGTACCGGCACAAAAGCAATTGAAGTTGAACTAAAGAAAATATTTCCAAACGCTAATATAAAAAGATTTGATAGAGACAATTCAAAAAGTGAGAGTTTAGCAGTAGGTTACGGTGATATAAAAAATGGCAAGACAGATATAATAATCGGGACTCAGATAATCACGAAAGGCTTGGATCTACCAAAACTTACAACTGTTGGCATCGTCATGGCAGATCAAAATCTATCATTTCCTGACTTTAGTTCAGAAGAAAAAAGTTACCAGACACTTTTGCAGGTCATTGGAAGAGTTGGGCGAGGTCATCAAATTAAAAGTAAAATCATTATTCAAACTTTTGATCCAGATAGTAAGCCATTAAAAGCTGCTATAACAAAAAATTATACTACTTTTTACAACGATCAGTTACATTTAAGACAAAAATATCTATTTCCACCATTTGTATTTCTGTTAAAAATTTATTGCAAAAAGCCAAGTTTAGATAAAGCAAACAAGGCTTGCTTATCTCTCATTGAGCAGATAAAAGAACTGGGTCTTCAAGTGAAGGTATCTGATCCCTCACCAGCCTTTCATGAGAAAATTAATGGCAAATACGTATGGCAGTTCGTTGTTAAATCTAAAAATAGACAACATCTATTAAAAATGATCAATTTAATTCCAAATGATTGGTTTTATGATATAGATCCAAATAACTTGTTGTAATAATACCTATATTTTATATGTAGCTCTCTATAGTTTATAATTTACACAGAATGAATAAAGAAGATATCATCAAATTACCAAACCCTCATTTAAGACAAAGATCAGTTAGAATTGGCCTAGTAAACGAAGATACAAAAAAATTAGCCAGTGACATGATAACCTCAGTAGTTGACTGGGAGAATAGCAGAGAGCACGAACTTGGTGTGGCTTTGGCTGCCGTGCAAGTAGATAAGTTATTTCGAGTAATCGTTATCCGAAACGACTTTGAAGATAAAACTGACCTAAAATTTAGAGTATTTATTAATCCTGAAATTACTAAGTATGAAGGCGACATTGTCGAAGACTACGAGGGTTGTTTAAGTATCCCTGATATCTACGGCATGGTAAAACGCTACTCTAAAATTAGAATAAAAGCCTTAGACTTGGAAGGAAACGCAATCAAAGTAAGTTTAGAGGGTTTTATAGCACGAATTATGCAACACGAGATAGATCATACTAATGGAAAACTTTTTATTGATCATATAAAGAAAGATAAAAAGGCATTTTATAAATTAACTGACTCGGGTGAATTGGAGCAATTAGATTATGATAAAAACATCAAATCAAATAGTATTCTTTGGTAGTGGCCCCGTAGCCGAGAAATCTCTTGAGTTTTTATCTAACCACTTTTCTATTGAGGCTGTTATAACAAAACCTATTCAAACTAATTCAAGAGATAAAGCTCCAGTTATAGATCTAGCTAGAAGGTTAAATTTGAGTGTATTTACTCCAAAAAATAAAATTGAACTCGATAAACTTATCAACAAAAATGACTTTTCCGCCCAACTAGGTGTTCTAATCGATTACGGTATTATAGTCACCCAAAAAGTAATCGATAATTTTAAATTGGGTATTTTAAACAGTCATTTTAGTCTATTACCAGTTCTTAGAGGTCCAGACCCAATTTCGTTTGCAATTTTAAATGGTCTAGATACATCTGGAGTTAGCCTAATGCTGATTGACTCAGGAGTTGACGAAGGCAAGCTGATTGCTCAGGAACAACTCAAGATTCAAGGTTTAACTAATATTGAACTGACCAATCAATTAATTAGTTTGAGTAACGCTATGTTAGAGAAGTCTATTCCAAAATATATATCCGGTGAACTAATTCCATATAGTCAATCAACAACAATTAAACCTACTTTCTCAAGAAAACTTTCTAAGCAAGATGGCATTATTGATTGGAACAAATCAGCAGACGAAATTGAGAGAGAAATTAGGGCATATATTTCATGGCCAAAAAGTTACACAGATATATTTGGTGTATCTGTAATTATTACCAAGGCCGTAGTCTGTGACCTTGATGGCAAAGCTGGTGAAATAGATTATGATAAAAATTCAATGAATATCAAATGCTCTAAAAATAGTCTCGATATTATCAATCTAAAACCAGCCGGTAGAAACGAGATGACTATATCTTCATTTATATCCGGTTATAAAAATTAAGCTTCCGGTTTAAGTTCGCTAAGTATCTGTGGTGCAGCTTGGACAATTTCTTGTCTAAGCTTCTCGATTTCTTGAGCTACAGTATCTTTATAATCTGGAAAATTAGTTTCTAACCATTTTAGCGCAGCAGCTTGGTCTTTCCTTTGTATGTGACCTTCAAATTCTTCAAGTTGATCATCCCGCATATTGTTAGCAAGTCTCATACCAACTCTCATCTCAAGAGTTTCATATATATCTTTTAACATTTTATTTTTTTCAGCTACTGGAAGAGATCCTAACCCGACATCTTGCAGAAATTGTTCGTCTAATCTAAACATTTATGTACCTTTTTATAAATAATATCTAGATAATATCAAAAAAATGATTTTAGCTAAATACTTCTTTCCCTTATTTCTCTAGTAAAGACTTCAACTCTATCATCAATCTGTAAATCAACCCTACTTATAGTCTTGATACTCATTCCACACATCTCGCCTTCTAGCACCTCTTTGACATCCTGTGGGCCTCTTTTTAGATTGGTAATTTCAACTTCCTCAGCCAATATCACCTTGTCTCTAAGAATCTTACCAAAAGCTGGTGTAATAACTTTGTTTTTTGTAACTTCTCCCCCGCAGATAATCGATGTTTTAGTAGATTTGAAAACACCTTTAACTTTTAGAGTTCCAATTTTGTTTACGATAATTTCTGGAGCCAATAATTTACTCATTTCTTCTTTTGCATCTTCAATTAATTCGTATATAACGTTATATTGTTGAACTTTAACGCCCGCTCGGTGAGCTAATTGCTGAATATTTTTTGGTAGTTCAACGTTAAACCCATAAATTATCGCATTTCCACCCTGTGCAAGATGAATATCATTTTCATTAATGATGCCAACGCTTGAACCAATGATTCTAATAGCGACCTCATCAGTATCTAGGCCCTTTAAGCTATCCAAAACCGAGACAAGTGAACCCTGTACGTCAGCCTTAACGATAACGTTAAGATCAGTAACGTCATTGTTGCGATTAATTAGTCTAATCAGTTCAGAACTATTCATGTCTATCTGGGTTTTGCCAGATTGTTTTAGATTTCCAGCCTTACTAGCTATCAATCTAGCTGTCTTTTCATCAGCTACTACCTCGAATTTATCACCGAAAGTAGGTAGATCTTTAAATCCAGTAATTATAACTGGGGTAGATGGTTTTGCTTCATCAATTTTTTTGCCATCAGTTAACTCAAGATTCCTAATCCTGGCGTAAGTTGAACCTGCAACTATAAAATTACTAGCCTTTAGAATTCCTCCTTGAACCAATAACTCTGCTACTGGGCCTCTGCCCTTTTCCATATGTGATTCGATAACTAAACCATACGCAGGTATATCCAAATAGGCATCCAATTCCTCTACATCAGCAACCAAAAGAACCATATCGAGTAGTTGATCTATTCCTGCTTTAGTTTTGGCAGACACTTCAACTGCAACGACATCTCCGCCAAAGGTTTCTATTAGTACCCCTTGGTCAGCCAGCTGTTGTTTGACCATATTGGAATCACTGCCAGGTTTATCCATCTTATTTATAGCAACAATGATTTTGACACCGGCTTTTTTGGCAAATCTAATTGCTTCGATGGTTTGAGGTTTAACTCCGTCATCCACTGCGACAACAATTATAACTAAGTCAGTTAGCTGAGCGCCATGTTCTCTTAGAGCTGCGAATGCCTCATGCCCTGGAGTATCAAGCAATGTTATCAATCTATCGCCGTGTTTAACCTGGTATGCTGAAATATGCTGTGTTATACCACCTGCCTCACCTTTTGCAACGCTAGCGCCTCGTATTGCGTCTAAAAGACTAGTTTTACCATGGTCTACATGTCCCATCACGGCTACAATTGGAGGCCTTGGTACTGCAGTGTGGTTTTCAAGCTTGGTTTTTACAGCTTTTAGGCTAATTTCTTCTTCAACTATCTTTTCAAGTTCAATCTCAAGGCCTAGTTCCTGGACAATAATCTGTGCGGTATCAAAATCAATACGTTCATTAACAGTTACCATAACCCCTAATTTCATGAGTTCTGTAATTAACTTCGTAACAGGTAGCATCAGTTTGTCAGCAAGCGCACCTACTGTGATCGAACCGTCTATTGCAATCTTACTCGACATATCGTCAGATACCTTTCTAGTGTTACTAATTACACAACTTTTAATTTCAATTATTAAGCTACTTTTTCGTATCTTTAAGGCTTAGAGCAATTTTTCTTCCCTCTAAGTCAATTTCAAGAATCTTGAACTTCTTCTTCTCATTTAACTGGAAGATCTTTTCAGGATCAATACTGTTATCATCACTCATCTCAGAAACATGTACTAATGCCTCCACAGATGGACTGATCTGAACAAAGGCACCAAATGGAGTGATTCGTGTAACTTTTCCATCGACTGTATCACCTTTTTTGAAGGCTTTTACTTCCTGGATCCATGGATCTTCTTGCATTTGCTTAAGACTCAAGCTAAGCCTATCTTTATCGATGGCAATTATCTTAGCCTTAACCTCTTGACCAACCTTAATGTATTTTCTTGGATCTTCGACTCTTTCCCAAGAAATTTCCGAAATATGGATTAATCCCTCTATCCCATCAACATTTACAAAAGCTCCAAAATCGATGACGCCAGTGACTACTCCTTCAACAACATCGCCAATTTTTAACTTAGCGAACCTATCTTGCATGTTGTCTTTAACAGCTTCCTTCTCAGAAAAAATTAATTTATTGTCCTTGCGGCTAATATCAATTATTTTCACGCTGATTGGTTTGTTATTTAACTGATTAAGTTTTTGGAGTATCTCATCTTTATCAGCACCAACTACTCTTGGGTAATGCCCGGCAGCTAGTTGAGAAACTGGTAAGAATCCTCTAACCCCTTCGAGCTCAACCAATAATCCACCTCTGTTAGCGTCATACGACGTGACCTGAATAATCTCCGAGTTATCATAAACTCTTTGAAGTTCATCCCAACCGCGATCTTTTTCAGCGCGCTTCATACTAAGTAATGCGTAGCCTTCGTCCATTTCTGGATCGACTATATTGGTTGTTATATCTTGACCAACTTCAAGTGCGCCAGTACCCTGCAGGTCCTTTTGCATAATGACGCCGATTCCAGACGGACCTAAGTCTATCCAAACCTCGTGTTTTTTTACAGACAATACTTTTCCATCGACCATATCACCAGCTTTCAATTGGTTTACGGTAGACGCGTTTAGTAGATCGTCCATTGTTATAGTTGTTGTTTTTGACATGCTTTACATGCCTCCTTAAAATATGCCGTCAATTAGTGTGTGAAGACTAAAAAATCAACCTACCTAAAATTGTCGTTAGCAACATTATATCTGTTATTGTTGATTTCGTCAAAGCTTATTATCTATAGTTTATGCTAGACTAATATTATATGTTCGGAGCAATCGATATCGGGGGTACTAAAACTTTGTTAGCAACTTTTGACGACAAAGGTAAGCTACTTAGCTCCGTAAAATTTAAAACTCCAAATGATTACCAAGAATTTAAAAAACAACTAGAAGTTTCATTCAAAAACTTAGACAGTCCCACTTTAAAGCTAGTATGTACTGCTTGCCCTGCAAAACTTGACCGTAACAAAGGGATTGCAATAGCCTTCGGTAATCTTAGTTGGGTAAATGTTCACGTTCGAGATGACCAAGAAAAACTGTTTAACTGCCCTGTTATAATTGAAAATGATGCTAAACTTGCTGGTTTATATGAGGCTAGCCTGCTAGCTAAGAAGTATCGAAAAGTTTTATACATCACTGTATCTACTGGCATTGGTGGCGGTTTAATAATTGATGGCAAAATTGATAAAGATTTCGAAAACATGGAACCTGGCCAAATACTACTTGAACATGATGGAAAACTTCAAAGATGGGAACATTTTGCTTCTGGAAAAGCGATTTCGTTGCAATTTCATCAACAAGCTAGCGAAATTACAGACAAGACAACATGGCGAATTGTTGCACAAAATATTGCAATTGGCTTAATTGATCTTATTGCCCTCTACACCCCAAACATCGTCGTTATTGGCGGCGGAGTGGGTGCCCATTTAGAGAAATTTATTGATCTACTTGAGGCAGATTTGAGAATATATCAAAATCCGCTAATAGACATACCACCAATTGAGAAAGCTAAGAATGCTGAAGAAGCAGTGATTTATGGATGCTATCTAAACTCTAAGACCTATTATGACAAAACAAATTATTAATTTTACTAAAAACCTGTTACCGGGAATAGAACTTGTACCGGCTGAATCATTTTTTTGGTCACCAAAGCAGAAGAAAATTACTTATAATCAATCTGTTATAGACACCGAAGTCGGCATCTGGTCAATGCTTCACGAAGCTGCACATGCTTCTCTTAATCATATTAGTTATAGTTCCGATTTAAGCTTATTAAAATTAGAAGTCGGGGCTTGGAATGAAGCTAAAAAACTGGCTGATAAGCTAGGGATAAAGATCGATGATAGTCACATCCAAGACTGTTTGGATACATATCGAGATTGGTTACATAGACGAAGTACTTGCCCAAATTGCGGGGTAATATGCCTTCAGTCTAGTCCTACAGAGTATTCATGTCACAATTGTCATACATCTTGGCATGTATCGGCATCAAGGTTCTGTAGACCTTATAGACTACAAACCAGTGGCCAAACAAAAGAAAAGCCGCAGGTTTTAACTGCGACTTTCCGTTAATCAAAGTTCTAAAACAACTTAAACAGTTTTTTTAGTTCTTCGAGAAATTCTACCACCCTTACGACCTGCTTCTCGAGCAAGTTGTGGGTTGGCAAAGAATCCACCTGTTTTGCCTAATTTTCCGCCCATAGCACCGATTTTTGCATAAAAATCAGAACCGTATTTTGCTTTGTTGGTGTTAGCAGCAGCTTTGCCGCCTTTTTTAGTTCCAGCCATATTAATGACCTCCCTTAGTTTATTAAACTTCCTCTCAAAAAATGAAGGGTTCCAAATTAATGAAACCCTCTAAATTCTCACGGAATTATATTTACTTTAGCACTATAATGCGCTTGTGTCAATAAAGTATTAAAAATATAATTTATCAAGCATAAGAGTTTCCATCAAAAGAATAAAGACCCTCCGGTATGGAGGGTCTTTATATAATTTGGCACCGTGCTATTTTCCCAGGAGTCAACTCCAAGTATTGTAACCGCTGCGAGGCTTAACTGCTGTGTTCGGGATGGGAACAGGTGTTTCCCTCGCGCCATGGGCACCAATTAAGCATTATAAACAGTTATCGTACTTAATTGATGTCTATGTATGTGATAAATTTGTAAGGCAAACGGCGCTTGATTAACAAGCACCAACAGTTAGTCAACTGCAACCTTCTCTTAAAGTGAAATATAAATACTTCACCTTATTAGAAGTTATAAAAAGTCAATGGATCTATTAGTACGCTTTGGCTGAATGCATTACTGCACTTACACCTTGCGCCTATCAACCTGATCATCTTTCAGGGATCTCATAGGGAAATCTAATCTTGAGGTCAGTTTCGCGCTTAATATGCTTTCAGCGCTTATCTATACCATACATAGCTACCCAACGATGCCCTTGGTAGGACAATTGGTACACCAGAGGTATGTTCATCCCGGTCCTCTCGTCACGTATTCCACTATTACTAGTGGCGCTGACTATATCTTCACCCAATATCTTGATTGGGGATGGCGTATTATGGATGCTGTAATTTTTTCACTTATATTGAAGTAACATCCATCTGACCATTTTTCAGGTCAAGTCGATACGGGGTCAATTCCACAGATCAACAAAAGCTCTTCTCTGCTTTTTTTCTTTCTGGTTGCGTAATTATAGCTTTGTATTTGTACAATATAATCAATTAAATTAACTATCTGTTCATCTGACAATCTACTATTCTTTGTACGACTCAAGATCTTGATGGCAGCTAACATAGCCTGCGTTTGTGGACTTTTTAATCTAATAAACGGCATCAAATCAGATAGTATATTTTCTACCTGTCTGAACCCATTTATTCGTAATTCAGTCATACCATCATTTCGGCGGGAGATATATCCAATACCAAACAAGCTCTGTATCCAGAGTAAAACTTCATCATGTCTACTGTCTTGATAAAAACAGATAGTACAGACGAACCTTCGTTTAGTTGGAGTATCACGTCTTGTCTTAAGCTGTAACATCAAACTTCCGTCACCATCAAGAAAACCAGCTATATAAGCTAAGTCTTTCTTGGAACGACTTCCCACGGTATTGCCCTTTACATTATTACTAGCAACAGACATATCGTTTCTAGTATAGCATTCGGGTTTCACCGTTATTAGCCATATTTTCAATCCTAATTACTCAGGAAAGTAGCAATTTCTTACTAGGGACAAATCCTCTCAAATTTCCTATCGTCCACAGCGGATA